>Ga0123352_10001271_pt1 | contig 33110 bp, 21 predicted proteins | sample TergutLab28metaG_FD_89700 | JGI IMG/M metagenome (GOLD analysis project Ga0123352, IMG submission 89700) | Labiotermes labralis P1 segment gut microbial communities from Petit-Saut dam, French Guiana - Lab288 P1 | ecosystem: Host-associated > Arthropoda: Insects > Digestive system > Gut ...
ATATATATATATAAACTATATAGTGTTCAGTGATATGTTGGATAATTTTCTGTTAAAGTTGCTAGATGTTGGGTAGTCTTGCCATCATTATTGCTTAGTTTATTGCCATGATTATTGTTTAGTTTATCTGCTTATCCATGTGTGGAACTTTAAGTAATAGTGATTACCTTTGTTTGTGGGGCATGCTTGGAAATAGTGCAGTGTCTGTTGGGCAGTTCTCTATTTCCATATCAGCTCAACCAAAGAGGAAGATGCAGAAACTTGAACACTTATGCTGGAAATGTTATACTTGACCATTTAGCACTCTGGCTTTTTGTTTTGGGTTTAGAATCTCCTGTTAAGAGACTGGTTATCACAACTGACAATTTTATGGTTTTCCTCAGTTATTCCAGGCAAATTGCCAAGATGGTATCTGAAATTAAGCCATGACTGGTTGCTTACATATCTGTTTCAGTTCATAATTGTACTACCATTTGATGTTGTACAGTCTGCACTACTAACAAAGTTAAAAGTAAGTTGCATGCTATTGAGAAAATGTTTAACTTCTGGTAGTCATATTCAGCAGTGGATGAATGACAAGGAACAATTACAAATTATTGCTGCTTATTAATATAACCAAGGGGTATGCAGTGACACAGTTAGTTGAGACACTGCACTACAAGCTGGAAGGACACAGGTTTGATTGTCAGTTGGGTCACTGGGATTTTTCATTGTCTAAGTCCTCCTGCCTGCACCACAGCCTTTGGATTGACTCAGCCTCCAACAGAAATGAGTACCAGGGGTGTTGCCTGGAGGTAAAGGCAGGCCAATGCATAGGACCGACAACCTTGCCACCTTCCTGTGCCAGTTATCTAGAAATCCGGGGAGCCTCATTTTCCTGGAGCCGTATGGACCTGTCCAGGCCAGTATAGCAGTAGTTTCCCCTTTAATGTAACCAACATTTTTACAAGATTTTTACTGCCTGTGTGTTTACAGGCTTTCCTTTCCAAGTATGTGGATGAAACAGCTGTGTTCAGACGCCGTTCTCAGTCAGAAGATGACAATCCACCTTCACCAATAACAATGGACTCTGATGGAGGTGGCCCTATGTCATTCCTTGGAACACATCACCGTGGTCCTCAGTCACCTGCACAACAAAGAGAAGGGGGCCTTCGTTTCCATCCTCCTCTCACACCTCCATCAGGAAGTAATCCTCACACACCTGCTAGTCCACATCCAACTATGTCACAGGTATCTTCCGAGTCACACTAATTCTTTGCATCTAGTATAAAGACACTAACTGATGTATGCAGTATTATCAGTTAACAGAAAATTGTTGGTAGTGTACCTGATGTACTGTGTTCTTAGAATGGTTGTCTGCATTTAGACACTGCAGTCTGTCAGGTAGACTGCTTGCATAAACGCACGGAAAACATACTGTATACGGCTGCATGTACGATATAGTCTTCCTGATGATGAACATAAGATGTTCAAAACATGTAGAAGACAAGAAGAGTTAAATTAAAACATTAATTTAAAGAGTGCATTTTGTTGGTTAACATTACGTAATTGTATCACAAAGCACAGTACAAAAAATATTTAAAAAATATATAAGACCTCAACATATAAACCTCAGATTTGTTACACAGTGTGTGTGTAATGGGGTGAGTTGTGTTCAGTTAAATTGATACTGTGTGAACAAAATACAGAAATTTAAGATGACAACAGTGTAATTATAAAACCTTCAAAAGAAACAGAGAAGTTAGATTTTTGTGTAGGTTAAACTGCATTTAACTTGCTAGGGAAGGATTTGAGACAAGCGGATGTATGTGTATGATTCGTGTCCTCCTGAGTTTCACATGTGGGTGTGTGTGTGTGTGTGCGTGTGTGTGCGTGCATGGGTGTGTGCAAAAGAATCCAAGCCATATCTTATTTTGTACATGGGTGACAGTTTAACCAACTAGTTAGCTTGGGGGAAAAATAACTGTTTGTATAAGGTACTACATGGATTAAGTCTTAGTGTTCCATAACAGTAATGTGGCACTTATTTTGCAGGAAGTCTTTTTTATGCAGGATACAGATTGAGTGATTCCAAAATACTATTATTATGAAGAGGAAATTTTGGAACTAAACAGTTATAGCAAGAAAATATTATATACAGGAATTTTATAAGTGTATTCTACTGTATGCTCTTTTATGTGGATCAAGAAAATCAGGACAGACAGGAACTAAATGGAAGGAAAACCATCCATGATTTTATTTTAAAAAATGGTGACAGCTTTAACCAACTGGTCAACTTGTGGATAACTTATCTATTAATTATTATATTACATGGATAAATGATGTGGAGATCAGTCTGGAAATACTGAAGAAACGAGACATATTAAAATTAATTATAAAGAAATAGGATGTGTAGTAACAGGTTTTGATACATGATGGAGACTGTTGCGGACACCGTAATAAATCTTCACATTTTGTTAAAAGTCTTGGGATTTCTTGACCAGTTGAGCTTCTGTCAGTTTCTGATGGACATCAAAGTAGTTGGTTGTTAACTTATGTGTACATGTGTTGGCAAATTTATATTTCAGGCAGGTCAGCACCAGAGTTTTGGCTCCAGCCCTGCTACCTCCTTTAACCTAGCCTCTCCTCCTTCCTTGCCACCAAATATAAACCCATCTCCCAATATGTTACCGCACCCATCACCAGGAGGACTCCTGGCAAACTCACCTTCAAACCCTCTGCATGTGCCAAGTCCAGCAGGACTCATGCCAACATCTTCCCCTGGGCCCTGTCCCACTGTGCCAGTGGGGCACTCTCCAGCCAGTTCTTTCATGGGACAAACAGGTAGGAAAATGAGAATGAGTGTGACTGTGCATGTTCTGTGAAATGTGATCATTGCTTCTGTTTGCATTTTATATTGATATTTCTGTTGAAGGTGTTTGGGTGAGTCATGAAAGATTAGAAACTTACTCTCAGAACCACTTGCAGCTTACTGGTGCTCTTGAAGATGCTGAGTTCAGTTTTTTTTAGAAACAGTGGTGGCCCTTAAATTAGGTTTCTTAAAATATCCATTTTGCTTTTATTTGATTTTTAATGGGTTGAATGTGAAACGGAAACTTTGTATTTTTGTGGAATGTCTTCATCTGTGTAATATTTCTTAATTATGTAGTAAAAGTATCAGATCGCTGAACATGCATTGAATATATCAGTAATAACAATAGAAACGTAGGACTGTGTGTGGAAAAATGTTAGGAAAGTATGCTTTATGAATTGTACTGTGAATTCTTGCTAATGTTGTGCTTTTGGTTGGGGAAGTGAGGGATGAAATTACACAGTTCAGTTTGCAGTTTTCTCATGCCTCCATGAAATATTACTTGAATACAACTGGGAGTTTATGGTTCATGTTGAAAAGGAAGAGAGCAATGAGGAGGAAAAAGAGTAGGTGTCTTCAAGGTGTCTTTAGTCCTATACACAAGTACAAATATTATTATCGCATTCATATCGGAAGCCATTTATGTAGTGTAATTGTCCTGTTGAGTGTCAACCTACAGCAAATGCAGACATGCTGCTCAGAATGGGATGTAATGATAATATTTTCCACTTTCCATGACTTGTGTAATGTAAATGGTCAGCAGCACACCTTTGATTTCCTGTGGACTGGAAGTAGTTTGGTAGTGGGGAAGGATTAAATTTATTTATGTCAGGAGATCGGCCATCCCACCCTGTGTTCTTGACCCTTATTTTAAGAAGAACAGAATTCAAGAAGAAATCGTGCACTAATTTGTGTGCTGAATTATTTGAAGACTGAAGTATAATGGAATATTCATAGAACATATTTTCAATACTCTCGGATTAAAAATTGGTAGATATTGTTGTTTCTAGAAGACATTTTCTGTTGTAGCAGAAAATGTCATGTTCACATATTACTTAATTGATGCTGGTATTTTTGGGATGCTGAACGTAGTGTGTTTATGAAAGAACAACTCAAAATTAGGCATTTCATTTACATAGTCTGTTGTACAACTGTGGGATGTAATATGGTTATTTATCCGATAATATTGATTCTTTTATCTGTTACTGTAAGAAAAGAATTGCAGCCATGCATTCTGCATTAACTTTGTCTTCTGGTAACTGTTTGTTGTTTGCAAATACTGAAGTAGTTTAACACATTTAATGAATTAAATCATTTGTGATTTTGACACTATTGTGACACGAGAAAATTGCTGTTATTAGATGAAGCATTGTTGCCTGCCTTTGTGTAGTATAATTTCTAATTTGAGGAAATGAATGGTTTTGAAAGTAAGATGCTGCAGCCATTTTCTTTTTCATGTAAGAAATGCTTGTGTGCATGTTATCGAAATGTTATTTAACCAAGTAACTGTCAGATTATTTTCTTTCTTAATTTCTGCAAGTGTATAATATATGTTTTAATAATCTTACATATTATAGGAGAATGAATTTGTGTTGGGTGGTGGTTTAATATTCAGTGTTTTGAAGTTATTAAGTGATAATAATGCTAACATGAATTTTGGGATAGCAAGACTATGAATGATTGAAGTCATTTCACATTAATGAACTTAGTAAAAATCATTAAAAGGCCAAAAAGTGTGGCCTCAGTTCTCTTTACGATAGAATTTTGAAGTTCAGTAATGTGATTTGTGCCTGACCCAGGGCATACAGATGGCAGCCCATTTCCTTCGTCCCAGAGCATGGCCTCCCCTGCCACGTCCAATTGGCCTGGTTCTCCCAGCATGCCTCGCCCTTCGCCAGCCCGCCCAGGGCAGTCACCTGGGGGTACAGGGCATTCGGCCCTTCACAGCCCACAGGCCGATCACAAGCCAGGTCAGTTACCAATAGCATTGTGACTCATTCCTTTTGTTCCTGGAGCATGACACTTTTGTAGCTAGCATAGAACTCTGGTTCGAGGTTAATGTTATGCAAAAGTCACTTGCTCTTCTGCTTGTTCTTTGTAGTTGGAGATACAGTTACTTGTCTATATATGAAGATGTAACGTTACCATGCTTGATATTTACCACCTGTTTAGAAGTAGTTTTACGAAGGGGTCCACAATTTTTTCAAAAATCTAGGAACAACTTCTAAATTGTAGGTGGTGAAATGAAGCAAGTTACTTACCAAGGACCCACAGTTCTGGAGTGACCTGTGAACATCACTGTTATCTGGTGCTTACTGCTTGGTGCATGTGAACTGATATGCATTTTTTATGTAAGGGAAAGAAAGAGTGGTTGAAAATATTAGGCAGCACTGTACAAAATTTAGTCACCTAGGCACCTGGGATTTGTGCATCCGTGGTTATATGGTTCCTCCCATACTAATTTCATATTTTCTCCATTTTTTAAGTTCCCTTTTATTATCTTTTCCAATTAATAAGTTTGAATTGATAGTTACCGTGTTGTGGGTGCCACTGTTTGAGGGGAACCTACTTGGCTGCATTATTGGGTAGTCTGTTATGATGATGGAGGCAGATCCCTCTGAAGCACTGGTATGTATCTACCACTACATGGTGTTGTACCCTAGAAAACACTGATCTTCACAGTCACTGTTGTAAGAACTGTACATTTCTGTGTCATTCAGACTTCATAAGTTCCTGCATATTATTTGCAGTTCAGAAATGATATTCTTGTCATTGTGTGACTGATGGATTACATTGTAACAGTTTATGTTTATTTATATTGAAATGGTAATTTGATTGCCATCTCAGGTGTTGTGAAATTAGTGCTGACAACTTGTGCAGGTCAAACTGCTCCTGATTCCTGTCACTTTGACCATGGTAATTGTAGTGGCTGATGGTAGTCCATATATTAACAGTGGTGTTCAGACCACCAGTGGTGTACCCAGGAATTTTGTTTGGGGGGGGGGGGGTTTGAACCCCCCATCGGTACGCCACTGCAGACCACAGTAGTGCTGAATTGACTGCAGTGTAAGTCTGTTGTCAGATGCAGAGATTGGCTTCTGGTTCATGACAGTATAATTTGTCAGATGCAGAGATTGGCTTCTGGGTTCATGACAGTATAATGAGAGCAGTAATGCAGTTTTTTTTGTGGAGACCATTAGGGCCCGATGTTTTCATTATCAGTTACCAGTTTTTACCGGGGTGCATAGCTTCTCGTACGCTTCATCATGTGGAAACTTAATGCTGCAGTTTACTTTAAAATGATGGTCTGGTGTCATGTACTGGTGATATCAACATATGAAACATAGCATGATTTTAGAACATTTTCTTGTTTCTTTTTTATGTTGAGTATAAGTTTTTTGCTGATTTGCTTTCTGCCAGCCACTACATGTGTATTGTCTTGTTTCCTGATGCCATTTTGAATCTACCCGCAAAGTGTGTGCATGAGATAACAAGAAGTAGAAAACATGTAGAAACTGCATAGCTCATGCTACTAACAAATGGATCGAAGTGGAGTGTCTAGAAGTGTTGTCTGTACGTACTATATTTTACTGGAGGAGCTAGGATAGTGTAGTCTATAGTGATTATGCTACAGGCTGAGCAGTCTGGGGTTCATATCCTGGCTATGGGACTCATCCACCCTCTTTCTCAGTGGCCGCTGGGGTTCTTTCCTGGGGGGGTGTGATGTTGACCACCCACCTTTGTCTTGTTTGAAGGTTAAGAATGAGTGGAACTGTACCTGTATTCTTCCTGTTTGCCACCATTTCATGTGCAGAGATAACTTTGTCCTTTACTTCTTACATATTTTATTTACAGAGTCCGCTTTTTATTCTTTTTCTACACACATGATTGCAGTACAGATAGGCTACTTCGCCAGTGAGGATGCTGTAGTAGCATATCATCTTATGAAGGCTCCTCTTATTTTGTGTGATTTTGATGTTAAGGAAGATGTGAAGGGAAACTGACTTACAGTAGACTTGATAGGTGTTTATGGAAGATGGTGTGGTACTCAGATTCTGGTGAAGAGATGTATCATCTGTGGAGGCAGAAGGGAATATTTTGCAGTGTTTGTGGAATGAATACACCATTTTTACTTTTGACAAAACTTGTGTCATTGTACAAGTATTTGTTTATTAGAAAATATGTGAAACTTATTTAACCTGCGTCAAAATAAATATTATTGCCTGAACAGCTACAGCTGATATAGGAGCTGAATTTTTAAATATACTTAGATGAATTGCGTGCTGGAAATATTTGTTGCTCCTCTTTCACAGGAATTTGGTGCTTTGGAGCCTGCTTTCAGTTTCAGAAAGTATACTGGTGTTTCCAGTTACTCCTAGGTCAGTCTGTGTCTGTGTTTGACTTGTTACATTGTCTACTTATTTTCATAGTGAATATTTGTTGCCTTTTTAATGTGTTATGTTCACTTGACTGTGGATATGTTACTTAATTTTGAAATTATGTAGTTTGGGACACAACATCTCTTAATATTGTGTGCATTTGTCCATTTAGGAGTAAGTCATCTGTCACGAGTCCTTCCTCAACGTTCGTGGGCAGGAGCAGTGCCTACATTGTTGACTCATGAGGCTCTAGATCTGTTGTGCTCCCCCTCTCCCCATCCACAGCATCTTCCTGGTCCAGAACTGTCTCCACTGGAGAGATTCCTAGGCTGTGTGTACATGCGTCGCCAGCTGCAGAGGTTCATTCAGAATGATGACTGTGTATGTATCTCAACATTATCACCATTTGGGCATGTCTTCTAACAATATGAATATTGGAAATTTGTTATATGTTTTTTCTTTGTAGTTTTTTGTGGTAGTTTGAGAGCCATAATGATAATATTTGGTTTATAATATGTGATGAACACAGAGGTGGCAGCAAGTACAAAATATCCGGCTTGAAGTTACTAACTAATAATGTTAGCAATAATCTGTGCTTTGAACTACTTTATATATTATGAAGGTGCCATGTAGCTGTGATATATGTTCTGGCTGTATACTGAAAATCTGTCCATGCATATTTCATAAATGTAGTAATCTGATCTGCTGTGAATGTCAGGATGATGATGCATTCTAATTGTATGCAGTGGTTAAGATTACGGTTTGAATCTTGTAAATTTACAAACTTTTACTGCTGTAGTAATGTAGGTGCTAGAATACCATTCTGTTCTTGTGATATTCTTGTCATTAATGAGCTTGCATTGATAGCTGGGAAGCAAGAAAACGGGTGACTGAATATTCATTAATTTCATCCATTAACACCATATTTCTTGCAGTACCTAGCAGAAAGGAGCACTTTGGTCATTGGTCAGGTTGACATAGGCCACACAGCATGAATAGGAACACAACAGTAGGCAGGAAAGATGGGGAGTGTGGGCAGTTAGCCCCTCCATTAATGGAATGTCTTTCTGTGGGTCCGCTATTGTTGCAATTACCTGGCTGACTGAGGACTGTTTTGGTTTTTCTTAGTCATTACAGGTGCAGTCATGGTTATTGTAAAACTCTCATGTAGCATACATGCACAGTAGTAATTATCATAAATGATTATGAATAAAGGGCCCATAATTTATTTTAAAATGCTATCCCAGCTTATGCTCAGAGGGAATGAAGGAAACTATACGAGCCTGTGCCAGGATAGCTGTTCTCAGTGCTGGGATTCAAACCCAGTACATATGGAGTATGTAGCATGAGTGGTAAATGCTATGAAATGATCTTTGACCATGAATTCTTCTTCCATTGGCACTACAGCCCACTGTGGGCTTTGGCCTGTCGAATAATATCCTTCCATTTTTTCCTATCTGCCACCATCTCTCTCCATCTTCTCACTCCCAGCACTTGAAGATCTCTTTCTACTTCCTCTTTCTTTCTTTTCCTGGGTCTTCCCCTTCTCATCCCTTCCAGTTCTTGAGTGAAGATCTTTTTGGGCATCCTATCCTTTTCCATTCTCTCTAGGTGACCTAACCAGCTTATCCTTTGCCCTTTTATCCATTTTACTGTATTTTCTCCTTTGCTCATCTCTTCTAGTTCTCAATTCGTCCGACTTTTTCATTCCCTGTTTTCATATTTAGGACCATATATTCTTCTAAATATTTTCCTTTCAAAAATTAGCAAAGCTTGTTCTTTCTTCGTCAATGCCCATGCTTCTGCTCCATACGACACTACCAGTCTTATTAGTGTCTTATGTAATATAATTTTAGTAGCCCTGGATAAAAGTCGACTCCTGAAGAGACTTATAGCAGCAAAATAAGTTCTGTTGCTGGCCAAAATATGTCTTTGTATTTCTTTTTCCACGCTATTATCATTACTGATTAGCGTACCCAAGTATATGAACTCGGCTACTCCTTCATAAGTTACACCAATTATGGTTGCCCCTTTCACTGACCTTCAGGACCATGAATTCTGGAATGATATTGCCTGGAACCTTAAGCTTCTAGTGCTTCCAGAGAATCATGCACGATTGTGATTTTTTGCCATTAGTTGACTGGTATCCCATCTACAGAGCCTGGTGTAGTGAACTTCAAAGTGGAGTCACTGCAGTGCCGTGTAGGTCTGAATCCTCAACATCTGCAGTCACTCCATATAAAGGTTTCTCCACTGCCTGACAACAAAGAGCAGTGGACTGGTGAAGAAATGCAGGTTAGTAAAATCTTAGTAAACTGATTTAATTTGTATCTGCTTGTTGATGCGTTTTGCCCACTGCTTGTAATGAATGAGATGTGCTTTATGTTAAGTAGCCCATTGAACTTGAGCTAGTATGACTTCAGTCAACTATACTGTGTATAAAATGTAACTTTCCTGTTTGATTCCTGTTCCATACCACAGACAATATAGAGCAACCAAGGATATTGTAAAATTTACTCTGTCCGTTTACCAGTAAGTATGGTAGTCACTGTTGAAGTATGTGAGTGCTGTGGCAAAATTTTTTCATCAAGTGAGTAATGATTGCCTAGGATGTGGTTTCAAAAGTTTCTTCAGTTCTTCCATGTGTGGCGGTAATTAATACTTTATTTACCAACTCTCTAAAATGGCATGTTAAAGGAATTTGTTGTTTCATTACTAGAGTACTAGCATTTAGCAATATTGGTATTTTCAATGCAGTAGTGCTACACTAGCATGTAGCACTGACACAGGTGATGTTTCAGCTACTGCATATTGTTGTGTTGATGATAGTGACCATATTGAAGGTTTCATATGGGTTCCTGTCAACGTATGTGTAATACCCTTGGTGGGAGTGAGCCGCGTCCCAATTTCCATGTTCTCTGTGAGGTACGTGCTGATGCCAAATAAACAGTTGAGCATGAAGCGTATAGTGGGACATACCACAACTGGATGGCTACACTGCATTCAAAATTAACAAATGACTTGCTGTAAGGCTATGAGAACAGCCAATGAAAGAGTCAGTGGAGTAGTTAATGAATATTTTGGCAGCCCATTTATTTTTTTATTTTCTATACTGAAATACTTAATTGCCCTCAGTGGAATATATAGTAGCTTCTAAAATTTTCCAGAATTTGCTGATATAATTTACAGGAATTTGCTGGTATAATTTACAGGATTTCTTATTGTGAATAAAGAAGTACACCTTGATACCTTTCGGTGCCTTTGGGATGCGGTCAGAAGGAAATGCTCCAAAATATGGGAACCAACAGTTGGTTTCTCCTTCACGACAGTGCTCCAGCACACCAGTCAGTTTTGGTCAAGAATTTCTTAGCAAAGAACAGTGTGACATTGCCTGGAGCATGCCCCATGCTCTCCTGACCTGACTGTAGTTCAGTTTATCTCTTTCCTCAACGGAAATCAGCATTGAAGCAATGGCATTTGTGTAATGCTGCCCACATCATTGAGAATGCAGCAGTAGAGCTGCAAAGGCTTTTACAAAATGGCTTACAGAAATGTTTCCAGCACCTTTACGGTCACTGGCAGAAGTGTATTGTTGCATAAGGGGACTATTTTGAAGGCAGCGTAGCTTAAATGATTGTACTGTTTTATAGCTCTCAGAAATAAAATGATTCTGGGAACATTTTGAAGCTACCATGTATATCATACTGCCATCACTAAAAAAAAAAAAAAATGCTTAGCCATCAGTTGGGGAAATAACCTGATAGTGTGGTTCATGTGCTATATGTTTATGTTGTCAGGGTGGCAGTTAAGTTATGCTAAAACAACATTATGTTTATGTGAAATGTACATTTATACTTGTGTGTATGTGCATGCACATATATGTGCTGTGCACATGCATGCATACACACATTTTTCAGATTGTAAGTTTTTGTTTCCTGTTTGTTTCAGATCATTGAGAAGTTCTTTGATACCCGTGCAGCTGCTCCTCCTTATAAACCGAATGCTTTGTCAGGTTTTGGAAGGATGCTGAACGTGCCATGCAATGTCTTGAAAGACTTTATACAAATCATGAAACTTGAATTGGTAGGTGAACATATGGAGATGTGTTCTTATTCTAAATTTAATCTTTATTGTGAAGTTTTATGCTTTCATAGTGGTGCGTCGGAAGTTTCTATTTCTCTGGGATATCACATCACAATACTGGGTGATTGGTGCCCAGTGTTATGATACAGTTTATTGGTGGACGTTCGACCCTTGAAGATGAGACCGCCATGCTGTCTCCTAATGTGGGACACCAAACACCCAATGTTGCAGCACAATATCCCAAAAGAACACAGATCTTAACTTTTCTTGCACTCTCTGTGTGGTGAACGCTTATTTATATAATACCACTCTCAATAACTGTAAGAATCATGAAATGATGGAGTGACTTGTGAATAATGTTCAGCACCGAGGTCTACCCAGCCTCCAGTACAGTGAGTACCAGGGCTGATTTTGTTTTTCTTTTTATGATGTGCTTTATAAAGGGCACTTACATTTATTTTTATGAACGTATTTCACCACTCATACTCTTGAACTCATGCCTATTGTTCATCAAGTTTAAAACCTGTGTGCATGTCTCACACACTAGTTCTTTGTTTGTCTTGGGTGGGAGGGGCAGTGTGTCCATCAATGTGTATGAGATCCAGGGCTCTCACAGTGGTGGCAATCGTGTTGTGGTCTTCTGGGTTGTGATACTTAGAGTGTGCAACGTGGTTACCTAAGTTACAGAGGAACACACCTCCTCCTGCCTTGAACATAGACACAGTGTGTTGCTCCAGTGCATTTGTACCCACCTTTCAGACTACACGGTACCACAAACTGGCAATACCGCAATGTCAGTATTTATATATATGTAGTATTGGGTGCCGAGATAGCATAGTCCATGTGGTGAATGGGCCATGGGCTCGGTGATCCATGGTTTGAATCAGGAGCTTCAAGCACTTTTTCTCTTCTGTAAAATGTCTAGACCAGTTATGGGGCCAACCCAGTCTCATATTCAATGACAATGAGGGTTCTTTCCTGGTGTTTAAAGTGGCCAGTGCGTGGAGCTGTCTATTTACCTCTGTCTAGTGCTCAGATTAAGAACAAGGGGAACTGTACCTCTCCTCCCCCTTTATGCCTTCATGGCATGGGCAGGGGCAACTTCTTGTGTGCTTAGTATTAATTTTTGAGCAGGAGATGGATGACGTGGCAGTTCATATAACTGTGCAGTTATGCTGGTCGCCTTATCATAGGTGTCACATTCTTGTAACTGTTTTCCGTTAACATGAAGTCGTATCTTTATTAGATTCCAGGACTGGTACAACAGCAGCAGATGAAGTGGGCTGTGCAGTGGAGCCTGAGGATTCCGCCATCTGCCACACCTATTGTGCCGACTGGGATGGCAGCAGTGCTAGTTTGTAGGACCAAGATCCTCTTTTTTGTAAGTTCATTTCTTCCCCTTGCATAGCCTAACCTGAGCTTGTGTTAAACTTTTATTATGCTTTGTATGTAACATCTTTGAAGGTAGGTCATACCTTGAGTAGGCAATAGAAGCTGTGTGTGTCCCAGATGTGCTGCATAGTGGTTATGGTAATTATTGTAGTGTTATACAGCAGAGTATAAATCTTTGAAAAATGAATAACATGTTTACTTCTGAAAATAATGTTATTAGGGTTGCCTTACAAGGAGGAAATATAAAAATGTAGGTGGTGTAATAGTGATGGATGCAGTAACAAATTGCCTTTCTTTTTCTTTTTCCTTTTTTTTTTCCCCCCTCTTGAATATATGTTTATTTTGTTTTTTGTTGTTTTTATGTTATTGCTGTCACTGGTCAGATGTTTTACTGGTGCCTTATGGGATTTCAGGAAGCAGTCTAGTTCTCTGACAAATGGTAGTTCCTACTGAAGTATTAACTTAGAGTGTTCGAATATTCCCCTGGTGAATGAGTACTGGAAGCGTGTTGAAAGTAAATTCTAGTAACTTTCTAATGATGATGACAGTGGCAAATCCTCAAAGATATTTTGAAGTATTAATTGACATTTTAAGCCTCTGGCCATGTGTCACATTATTGCAATATGCAAATGCATGATCCAGCTTGCCAATAGTGTCTTTTTTTAAAAATACTAATGCCATTACTGCCGAGTTAAAATATGACTGCTGACCCATTAGATTTAAAATTCCCTATTTCCAGAAAAACTGCTAGCCCTAAATTAAAGCACATATGCATATATAATGTCATTGTATTGAAATATATATTGCACGCCAACAGAACCTAGTGTAATGTTTTATTAATTTACCCAGCTCCAAATTACTCGTATTGGAGGTCCGTACCCATCCAGCATGGATGCGCCATCACTGGTCTTGCCATTAGTGTATGATGTGAGTACAAACCTGACACAGTTGGCAGAGAAGCGAGATCCAGGTCCAGCTTCAGCCACAACTGCAGCCAGCCTTCAGCTTAAGAGGTTTGCTGATTTTGGAGTCAGCCATAATGAATGTTCACTGTTTCCTGCTGTGAGAGATTTGCTGTGCTCTCTCAGTCTTCCGTCAGAATCTCAAGCACAGGTAAGACTACTGATGTGTGACGAGCACAAATGTATCACACACATTCGTAATTATAGTGAGAATTTTCTTATATGCCAGTTGTGTCCAGGCACCAGGGTGCTCCATGTAGGATGGCCAGGACTCACAAGTTCTACTGGCCTCATTATACAGATATGAATATTTAAAAAGCATATGTTGAAAGTTGTTGCCTGAAGTTCATTACCTTTTTGTTTGTATGTTGCAGCAGATGATACACTTTTTACCACGAAACTGTTACTCTTTTTTAGTTTATATGTGTATTAAAAATATCAGGGGAAGAATGTTGTCAGCCTAATTACAATAATACAAAAGTAATTGTTTGCAGCATGTACAAAGAAAAAAGACTTGGGCAGTACTGCCCATGAGGAAATGGCAGTCTTGGAAGACCATTGAAAAGTTGTTAGTGGTAGTTAATGGTGATAATTAAAAAGAATGAATTGGAGTGGCACAAGTTAGTTTGAACTTCTTTTGTGGATGACAGCATTCATGCCCCTGCAGACTGAAGTTGTGTGTATGAGTTAATGGTAACAATTATAGGTACCCTCTTCTCCCATCCCCCCAACCATGCAGCCTTCTCCCGCAATGCAGATGCATTCACCAATGCCTGGAGGAGTTGTAGGATTGCCACCACAACCTGGCGCAGGGGGCCCACCTCAGCAACCTGGTGGCCCACCTCAGCCTCCATACCCTGTTGGCATCGCAATGGGTCAGCATCCAATGATGGGTCCTCAGTAACGAAGATGATTAAAAAAGTGAAATAAATCCTGTAAAGGGTAGGTAATTGTGTTTCATCAAATATTTATGTATTCTGTATTTGTAAATTATGTGTAGCAGCTGTTGGTAGTTCCAGTATACAGGCACCAGTCAGATACTCAGAAACTCAGTGCCACCAACATGCTGTTCTTCAGCGGGTATGCACTTATGCCAAATACCGTATCATCTGCAACATACCTTGAAGTGAACATCTTCCTGGCAATCCTTAATATGCAGTAAGAAATCAGTAGCACAAGGGCTGTGTACATTTGCTTCTTGTTGTGTTTTATTATTTAAAAAATATATATATATATATACATGACAGAAATAAGCATATTTCTCATAAATTGTTTTTATGTTCAAAATTTTTTTGCCCCAAGAAATATTTCAACCAGTAAAGGTGGGTTCTACACCACATAAGGAGCCTGGTTTGACATTCACAGGGCCATGCATCATAATATTATTCCTATAGTAAAACCAACTAGATGCCCCAATATATCAAATTTATTTATTTTAGAATGACACTACATGTTTTGGATGGTCTTTCCATCCATCACCAGGAGTTGAAGACTGTACATACGGCAACAGGCATTTGTCAAACAGATACTGCTGTCTGTTTGCTAGCAAGCAGACAGCAGTATTGATACATTGGTGCATCTAGTTGGTTTTACTATAGGAATAAGGAGCTTGGTATTTTTTACAGAAAAGTTGATGTAGCAGTGTGACCTGGAACTGAATGCCAGGTCAGTCATTGTCTTACTGCGAGGCCCTGTGAATGCTAATCAAGACTGCTAACATTAGATGACTGAGCGATCCAATTTGTTAATGTGCTGGATTACTAGAAGATTCCAGATTCAAATTTTGCGACTGTAATATGAAGAAAAAATACAAATAAGACTTCCAGAATACTGATTACTAATTTTCTTGTGATGGGAACTAATCCAGCTTCAAGCCAATTGTGTGTACCAAAACTTCCTGACCAGTAAAATTTGTACATTTTAATTCCGTTAAAATATAAGTTGGATAGTTGTAAATTATACTTACCTGCTTTCCCCATTCCTTAACACTTCGTACACCATACAGTAAAGATGGATAAGTATACATCAGCACAAATTACTGAAGAAGCTTTATTTCATTGAACAGTGTATTATGGGTACACAAAATATAAAGTGTATAGTAATGATGTAATGAATAGTTATGTACAGTATGTAGAAAAGTACTAGATTTTACACATACATACTACAAATGTAAGTGCTGCAGTAAAACGTGGTTAAAGTGAATGTGCGGGCACCTGTAATGCCAAGTTGATCTTATGACATCAGGCAGTCCCAAGTGACAGTAGATATTGGAATATATGATTTTTGTATTGAATTTTTAATTTTCTAACACTAAAAGGTTTCGTTTACACTATAGGCTTTGTGACTATTGACCATGTTTGACAATCAGTTCCAAATAGATTTATGGAAGCTTGTACATTATGTATGTCCTTTGAATGCTTGAAATAATAGGCAGGAACAAAAATGTGTCGCTAATTTTGTACAGGGTAGTAACGAATCTGCAGCTTCATTCACATCTAAACAGTAATGGCATTGGTAAGGTACTGTTGTGGTTTGAAGACAACTGCTGAAACCTCCCTCACAATATCTAGATCCAGGATTTGGTTCAAGAAACCATCAGACTAATGTCAGACAGTGTGGCACTGCCCTTGGCAGCAGTGATTGCTATTGCATGCAAGAGATGTAAGATTAGCTCGAATGTCAGTTTGTGGGACATTCTCTGCAGTCAGCAACTCCACTGCTGCATGTTGTTTATTTTGCAGTATGTTATTTTCATGGCTGTAATTCAGAGATCACTAATAGCAGAACTGTGGAACTAAACACAAAAGTGTGGGAGGATTTAAATGAGTGCATTTTAGTTCACAGATTTGTTTCTTAGAATATAAAATAAGGAATTTCTGTTTGGCATGCCATCATATTTCCACCAACCTCTCTGTACAGGGACATTTAAAATCCCTGTCTGTGGATGATGCAGGATATAAAAAGTATAGTTCTTTTGTTTTAACCATTCATGTGTAGCACACAGTTAAAAAATTAGTTGCCCCAGAATTTCTTCATAAATGTGGAGTTTATGGAAACTTGAGCTGCCTGATACTTGCACACATTGTTACTTTATGTCCTTAGTAAGGAACAATATACAGGACCAAAATTTAGTAACACCTGTCATAGAGTGATGGATTCAGCTTGTACTGCTTATTACAACATGAAATATATGTTCTCTTTCCTAAGACATTGAGAAATGACATTTACCTCTTACAGTTCATTATAACTGTTTAATATGTTCCTTTTACTGATTGAAAATGTGGCTAATGATATTATTCTGAAAACAAGAAAGCATGTTAAGGGTCGTAGGATAATAACTAGATGGTAATATTGGGGCATACCATGAACTAGGACGATACTGATGTTAACTGTGTTTTTACTTTATACATACAAAATATGGCACAGTGGTTAAGGTGCTGTGCTACAAACCGGAAGGTCGCTGGTTTGATCCCAGCTGGTGTCAGTGGATTTTTCATTGACATAAAATCCTTCCGATCACACTATGGCCCTGGGGTCGACTCAGCCTCTAACAGAAATGAGTACCAGGAGTATTTCCTGGGGCTAAAGGCGGCCGGTGCGTAAGACTGACAACCTACCACCATTGTCACGAAATCTGGGAAACTTAACTTCCTCAGAACCCTCTGGGCCTCTCTAGGCCTGTAGCGGGACTGATTTTACATACAAAATATGACACATCTTATGTGTTATAATCATCCAGCTAATGGAGGACTCTGCTGCTTCTAACCCTAGAATGTAACCAGATATACAGTGGAAGGAGAAGAATCATACCACACCATCCTACCTTACAAATTTTATTTTTTTGATAGAATTTAACTTTGGCAGCATCACCTAAAACAGGATCAGATCACAGTTTTGATTACAGGCATAGCTGGTTGAATGCATAGTGGACATAACACAGGGAACACAAACAATTTACACTGAATTTCTATGTACTCCTATTATCTACATTTCACATTTCTAAATGTACTGGCTTATTCCTCAATATAGATGAAATAAGTATATACAAATATGACTAATCTTAATTCTCTTCATATTTAGTCCATTCTCAGATTCGGTTTTTCATAACATAAAAGTGATATAGTTTAACACAACATGTATATTGCAGATAACTTTAAATTTTCCTACTATACTTCGTAACAAATAAGATCCAGACATTTCTTAACGATTCACAATATGTATAAAGGTGCATTCACTTTATCAACCAATGAATGTACTCAATAAAATACAAACCACAAAATACAATTCATGACAACTGTCAAACTCCTACATGTTTCGGCAACGGAGTGTCATCCTCAGGGAATCTACTAGATTGGCACGTTGGACTTGTATTTCTTTGTTCTTGCAGACTTCCTGAGATGACATTCCAGTGCCGAAACATGTAGGAGTTTGATACATGTCATGAATTGTATTTTATGATTTGTACCTTATTTTATCTTATTGAGTGCATTTGTTGGTTGATACAATGAATGTAAGAATATGCACAATATTAGTAACATAAGTTCTTAAAAATGTAGAAGGTGGTTAACCCTGCCATTATTTTTAAGTTGAATAACACTTGTAACACTGAATATAATAGTTAGAGAAACAGGAACATGATACAAGCATTCATTTGTTGGGATGTTGCTCTTTGCTTATTCATGTACAGTAAATGAGGAATGATTCATGTCTATGTTGTCTTCATAGAGCTGCCTAATTTATGGTACAAAAATATAAGCATCAGTGTTCAGGCACAGAGATACACTGCACATGTGGCTTGAAAACACTTTGAACTCATCACTTGCTAAGAACTGCTCCTAATATCATGTTAATACATACTGTTTACTTTTCGATATATCCCTTGTGTCTTTTGCACATTCTGGGTTAAATTATGTCCATGCTGCTTGCTTGCAAGCAAAATTAACACACCAAATTTAAAGAATCTCAAACCTGTTCATGTTTTTATGTGCCACTCTTCAAGAGTTCATGTACTTAATATCTGTTATGTATTCTGTCTTCTAGTTTCTGTGCACATTAAAAAATGAACTGTATTTCTTGTGAAGAGGAAGTGCTTAAATGTGACATCACACTGATAAATGCAGCAGCTTAATTTGAACAGAAGTATAGCATTTATCTTAATTACCACTCAACTTTAAAAAGAGTCATACAAATACCTGTCTGCAGAAACACCTTCAATCACAGAATGTTCTGTAACACAAGATCATTTTTCCTTTTCTTTACAGTTGCACAGCCTTGCACTGGAAGACACTTCATTTGATGTATCCATTTATGGACTTGCACAGGCAGAATGCTAAAATAATGCCCAGCAGTTGGACCAGCCCTAACCCAATACCTATCCCGATGGCAATGTTGATGTTCTCCGTGATCAGTTCTACAAACACATCGTAGCACCCCTGCAAAAATACCAAGCACATTTAAAGTCTGTTTGTGTTTGAGTGCTCTGTTGATGTGATTACCATCTGATGTTGATAACTTATGCAGCAATGCAGGGTGGTAAACTGAGAAAGAGAGCTGTGGAATGTAGCTTAGTTGTGTATGTGACAGCAAGGGTCATCACTTCTGCTGACATAAGAACAACAGTTTCACATTTCAACTTCGCTTATGTTGTGGAAAAGAGAATACCAAAAATTGTAATATGTCCCTCAGTATCATATGTGTGTGTAACATCAACAGTCAGCATATGCATATTGCACACATATTTTATATACATTTCATATAATAATAGGGGAAGTGTCAAGAACATTACTTCTACAGTATTCATTTTCTTCTATGTAACATACATATTTTAATAATATCACCAATATGTTTGTGATGAAATACTGAGTGATAAGCAGTATATTAGATTAGTCTTAAGATATAACCTGGTATAGTTTCCCACATTATTTTAGTACAGTTTATGTTGTGTGAATATATGAGTTGTTGAACAGATTGCTTATTCTGTAACAGTTTAATGTCTGTATGTAAATGTAGCAAAATAATCTATAAAGTAAACATTTTGTAAATATTATAGTGTTATAATCATTGCCATCTCTCCCCATCACAAAGACAGTACAACAACAGCAGAGGCAGTACTGAAGATGTGTCACATTCCATCCTCACAGGCCCCATAATGAAAAATGAACAGTGTGATGCCACTGGTCATATGATCACTAAACATCTGGTACACAGGTATGACAAATGAGTACAACTGGAACATTTCTGTGACAGTATGTATAAAATAATCAGTTGAAATTTGTGCAAGGCCGACTCATTTAAGATAACTGACAGAAATATGGAAAAGTGATATACTGTCATAGACAGTTATATGTGAAGCCTAAATTTTATTATAATGTGTATGTTTTTAACACCTTAAGGCAGTGTGTACCACCATATGCTTTAACATTAGAAAGCTGTGCATTTTGTCCACATGTTAGTGTACATATTTCATGTGATATTCAGGATAAGCATTCATTATATCCCTAAACAAGATTAACCAATTGTATTGAGTCACATGTTTCCATGAGGTGGGAACTGAATTTGAAAATATTATATACATGCACTGCAAACTTCAAAGGTCCAGTAATATAAGTTAAAGGGTTTTCACAACTAAATCTGTGAGGCTTTAGATGTGTTAAATAATTACACACACTCTGAACTGTCCAAATGAATGCTGTCACAGTAGTCAAGTTGCGGTATTGGTACTAAATAAGTGAAATTCAAAATTGTGCCTGAATGATGGTGCTGCTTACAAAATTATCATGGCACCATCTGAATTATTCAAACAATAATTGAAAAGTTGAACTCTTACAGTAAGGTTAATCAGAAATAAGAAACAACTTCCCTGCGAACAAAATCACACAGGCCAATGCTTGCACAGAAATGCACTGCACAAATTCAGTTACTCAGGTGTGATTTTGAAACATACATTGTAGCTGTGGAACAGTTACTGATGTCAGTCATGCACACATTGGTCTCAGTTACTGCTGTTTTTAGGGCTAGTGTTCTGTCTGGCAGTTAATGTGTCTGCTGATGTTACTATACAGTTAACTACAGTACCTTCTTCCAGTAGGAGTTGGTATCTAATGGTTTATATGGACAGTTTGTAAATTTGGGCTGAAACTTGGCTATGTCGCCTTCTAAGACACAGCATGCCTCAGGGACTATTTTGCCTCCCTCAATCCATTTCTTTGACTCTCTGAAGTCCTCATAGCTATCCACACCACAACACTTCATCTGGGGAAGAAAAAGTGTCAGTATAGATAAAATGTCCGTAAAAAGGTCAAAATATGTCATTTCATTGTAGAATATTGGGGTTAGCACATTTAGCCCTTCCTGTGTCATATGTGCTATACTGTATTCCACACTTTTTGTTTGATATTCCACAAGCACCTTCTTGTCTCTCCATATTGTATATGATATGTATCTTTTGAATGAACTTAGATGGTATAATTATACATAGTAGTACCAGGTGTCTGGTCTTTGCCCATCATCAAGCACTCATAACAGAATACATAATTTTGGAAACGGGATGTGTTTTTACATGTATCAGACTGGGGAAAGGTGGAAGGACAGGGTATCTGGGTTGGGTCGATTGTACTAGGCAACTCTTTCTGATGGACCCTATTGAGTAGGTGCCCAGGTGATGTCAACTTTTCACCAGTAAACAGAAACAGGTGTTCTGTTTGGACTACTAATAGTATGAAAATATACAGAAACACAGCGGTGCCAAATGTATGTACAGTCAACAGGATCCTTTAGAACTCTGAAGGTAAGTGTGACCCAGACCACACCTTGAAGGCATATAAGGGGAGTAGAGGTATAGTTCTACTAATTCTTAACGCTGGCCCCAGATGGTGGTAAGTGGTCAACTTCATGCCCTGGCTACTTTACCTTCTCCTGGGAAAGAACCCTGGTACCCACTGAATGAATGGGAGGCTGGGCTGGCCACAGAGCCAGTCTGGACAGTCTTGGAGAAAAGAAAAAGCTCTTGCTCCTAGCAGGATTCAAGCCCCATACTGTCCAGCCCATAGCAAATCACTATACTGACTTATGTAGAAATTTTAAATTGTTACTTAATATTGGGTTATAGTTAGGCTGTAAATCATATATATCTGAAAACATTAACTGTAACTTGAAAAGATGCTTTCAAGGATTCCTGCCTTTTACACCGAGCCTTTCATTTCTTTATATGTCAGTGATACAATAACTGTGATGTATCGTACATACTGTAGCCATAATGTAGTCCCACATAAGAGTCACAGCATCCTTCTCCTGGGCAGCATAATATTTGTTAATGGAGGATTTCAAGAAACCTCGTGTCTCTTTCTCAGCCTGAAACACAAGAACGAAGACAACAAAAATATGTCAAAATCACTATGTTATTTCGAGCTAAATGTCAAATGTGCAGTTTGCACACTGAAAAGGAATCATGTTACGGTCTTCTGCATTATGAAACCATGCAGTTTGGTAAGGAGATACCAAAGTTTTGGATTTACTACTGTGTCATTGTATCCTGAAGAAAGAGGCTGTAGGTTTCTATGAAATGGCAGTACCCACCTACCCAACTGCATAGTCTCATAATCCAGTCAGGATTTCTAATTTTGCAAAATTATATCACAGTTTAATAATAATAGTAATAATAATAATAAACTGCCCTGAAGCAGAGGAGTATCATTTCACATACACGGCTCTACACTCTGCTATACTACTTCAAAGGTTACATACTTGTCAGTCAGTTTCGTGGGAAAATGACACCTCTAAGCACACTTTCTAAGTCAAGGAATGGGTGAGTTTTCAGTTTGTGCTTCACGTTGGTGGAGCCCACATACTGTGAGTTGAGCAATTAGTTATAAATTCTAAGTACAGTATTATAATACTGTGAAATGTCACAGATGCTTTCCCATTTGCTGTTAATAAGCCTGTCATGTCTTTTGACCTCATTAGAAAGTGACAACTTTGTGAATGACAGAGTGTATGGAATGCCTAATGTGACAGTTACAGCCCCCAGAGTTCAAGTGACCAAGTTAAAGTCAGAAACCTTGTATAAATGGCTTTAACAAATTAAGGTTCATTCAGGGTTTGTATCAGAATGGTTTAAATGTGCTGAGTGAGCATACGAACACTAAAAGGGAAATTTGGAAGTTGAAGTTGTAGATAAAAAGTAAATATGAATGCAAACACAGTTTTAGTGATTTAATATTATTCATTTCATGCAGTGTGTTTGCAGTCATTAATATACATGAACATATACACACAGTAGGATTATATATTGTACATAAACTTCAAACTTCCTACGTATTTCAGCGATAAATTGCCATTCTCAACAGTCTATAAGTACAAAGGCATATATATTTTGTATCAAATTCACATGCAAGTTTGATGTATAATTAATATTAATATATTCATTTGTATTGACATCTCCCTGAGTACAATGTTAGTGGTTTTGCCTTGGCAGGCAGGTTCACTTCACTTTCTCTGGTTACCATTTTTCCAGATTTTTGCATTGCTCACTGTGGGAAGATTCATTTTACATTCCTGTTCACCATTACTTACGGTATCTAGGATAATTTGATTCATTCTCCCTGTCTGTGTTTGCAATAACAGTTTATTTGCTTTGGTTTTTATAATCAGGTGTCATTATTCAACAGTAACCAACAGCACTGTACCACCTGAAATCATGTATGTAGGAACAACCAGATGCAATACCTCATTTTTGTAGGCTGCAGCTAGGCTTCCAGCAGTGATTTCCATGAGAAGAAGTACAAGAAGAAACACTCCATACTGTAAAAAGAGAGAGAATAACTACAGTGTGTGTTGTCAGATTGAGACTTTCTGAGACACAGTTATGAAAAATAAGATTCTGTTTGTCACTTACAGTTTTGTAATGAAGTATTGGGACATGGCGTGACTGTCAGGGACAGCATATATTTTAAACCTTGTACTGACATATTGTTTGAAATCCATCAAATACACACTTGCCAATTTGTATTTTTTTATTTGGTGTTCAGATGGATAAAAAAAGATCTGCAGTACCACAATGTATGCTAAAAAGTAATGTATTTATGTTTGTGATGTTTTTGTTATGCATGTAATTAATCCATTTACCCAAAATAATTTAATTTTCCTCTCCCCTTTTTCAAAAAATGGTGAAGCACAAGAAGTGTTGTCTAACATGCAGAGGAATTTGACTTACTCTTTTTTTTGTTGCAGACCTTATTGGGAACTGTGAGATATGCTGTTTACTTTGCACCCTCTTTGATGTGTGTGTTACCCATGGCTGTTGAAATGGTATGCCAGTATTGCAATACTTTGCTGCTATTACAGTCCAAAAGTAGGTGAGATAAATGATATTGTATATGCTTTAGTTGTGTGGCCCTAGGAAGGTACCTTCTACAGTGCTTGGATAGGAAGTTGGGTTGACCTCATGACTGTCTGGATGGAAAAGTCAACTGCTAACATCACACTTGGGATCAAGACCCAAGAAGACTAGTTTACAGACTGCTTAATACCTAATTAACTCTTGAGTTATGTAATGACAGTTTAACTGCAGAGTTTTTATATGTCAAATGAGGTGGTGATGAACAATGCAATGGTTAAGGTTTTGGAGAAGGTGGCTGTGGCCTCTTATAAGGCACCATTACAGGAGGATGAGAAAATCTCCATTAGCAGAGCTGGCAACTAAGCTAAGATTTGAAAGATGTTATGCACCAACCTTCTCAGTACATTTGAATGTATTAACTGTCATAATTTATGTCCTAATGAATCGATTTTATTTACATATTTACTGCACTCACTTGTATACACAGTGAAGACACAAGGAGTGCTAGAATTTGTTTCAGTTTATTTTACACAGGGGGTACACAGAACTTTATCATGCATAAATGAGAACTAAGTGTTGTTTTTCTTGTTTTCTCATATTAAGGGAAGAATACAGATTTAAGGGTGTCTTGAGAACAGGGCATTGGGAGAGTATTCTAACCTAAAAAGTACAAGGAACCTGGAGAAAAGTGCATAATGGGGAACTGTGATTTATATTCTTCAAAGAATATTATTAAAAGGTAGAGGTAGAGTGTTCCTGTTACAGGCCAGGTGTGGCCCAGGGGGTGGGTAGAGGTATAGCTCTACTCTTCCATGACCGCGGCACTAGAAGGGGGTGAGTGGTCAGCAGCACGCCCCAGCCGCACTTTACCCCTGGTTAAGACCCGGTACCCATTGTACAGGAGGCTGGGTGGGCCCCAGGGCCATAAAATATTATTAGGATGATGAAATAAAGGAGGATGAGATAGGAAGTGTGGCATATACACGAGAAATGAAAATTGCTTACATAGTTTTTTTGATCATAAAGCCAGAAGGGTGGGAGTTTTGTGGACTTAAATTCATTTGATCCAGAACAGGGACAGTGGATGGCTTTTGTAATCACAGTAAAGAACCTTTGGGGTGAGTAAAGTCTTTGGCATTACCTTCAATTATTTATGCATAACTGATGACTTGGCAGTCCACCAGTGTCCTTTACACGTCCTCATGTACATCATAACATGTATAATGATCTTGCATGCGGGTTTCTGATTGATACGAATAATGACAAAGTATAGCAGTAAGCCTGTTGTCAAGACATGTTTGGTTGACTGTTTTCATGCCAGCGAGCTGTGGTTCATTGACCCACGAATCCAATGAAACCAACCATCCAGCAGCAGTTCCACTACACTGCTTCAGTCTCCCAGCTATGTATGTCAGTTTGTATGAAGGTGAAGGATGGGCATATTTAGTTTGCAGCTGTTCAGTAATATGTAAGACAGTAATGCTTGCAGTAATACTTACACAAGTGAGTAAGCACCTCGACTCACGTAATGCTCCACAGTAGCCTAGGAAACTCACTATGAACATGAAAGCTCCAGCTGCAATTAGTATGTAGGCAGCTTGCTCGATGACAGTTGGCTGTGTGATCTGCTGAAACTGTAAATTATTATATTTTACTGATACTTACATAATCAGATAAAAGACATCTACAGTAAGTAGAGAAATCTTCATTCAAAATTATGTTTGGCAAAGGGGATGTGGATGCCTGACTGACAAAAGCCCTTTCAAGTGAAGTTAACTGAATTTAGATTGCACATGAACTTTATATGTGCTCTGAAAACATTGAATGGGAATTCTACTGTACAGTACTGACAAGGAAAGAACTATTATGTGTGGGCATTATGCAATGAATACTGGATACAGAACATTACCACATACTATTGTTATTCAATTTTTTAAGCCCTACTGGTACTTATAGAACATTCACAATATGTATGTTTATCTTTTAGTAGTTAAAAGCATTTATAAATGGAAACCACATGCAAGAAGACCGAAAGGAAGGCCAAGATTAAGACGGGATGATGATGTGAGAGACGAATTGAGGAAGATGGGAGTAAATAATTGGAAACAGAAGGCACAGGAAAGGAAACCATGGAGAGGAATAATTGAGCAAGCCAAAACTCACACAGAGTTGTAGAGCTGAGGAAGAAGAAGATGTTTATCTTTTATAAACTTTTATCATGATGGTTTTTGGAAAACTCCATTGGGCAGGGGAGAGGCGGGTAAAAAGCAATCCCCGTGCAGCCCTGGACAGATCCTGAGGATTCCAGGAGGTTGAGACTCCCAGATTTGAAGACAATTGGCACATGAAGGTGGTAAGGTTGTCATCCCTATGCACCAGCCGCCTTTACACCCCAGGAAATATTCCTGGTACTCATTTCTGTTGGAGGCTGAGACGACCCCAGGGCTATAGTGCAACCAGAAGGATTATGTCAATGAAAAATTCCAATGACACTATCGGGAATCGAACCTGTGGACTTCCAGCTTGTAGCACAGTGCCTCAACCAACTGCGCCACCGCATACCCCCAGGGGGAGGTATAAAAATCTTGTCATAAATATACTGCTTTTATATTCATATCAATATAACTACATGTTCATGACTCACTTACCTAATTTAAATCACAAGGTATAATCTGCTTGGTTTCTTTTAGTTCCATGTAATACTTTCTAAATTTTTTATTTTGTTTTTCAAAATTCCAGTATACTAGTCATCAACCAATATAAGTGGCTCATTTTGTCTGAAGGGCAAATCACACAAAAAGTCTGATCTTGTTGTGTTTACAGTTTCTTTTTTAATTTTGATTTGCGTGGGGCTGCACATCTTGTAGTGCCTAGCCTGCACTGGCTTCCTTTTTCTTATAAAATAATAACAGAAACAAACTGTCATTTTAATATTTGGTATGTGAAGGCTTAATGTCAAGCAATACAAAGTGCTATGGTGATTTCATCCATTAGAAAAGTAACATTCGTATCCATTTTCCAACTGTATGATACCCTTGAATGCTGGAACCATGTCAGATGAAGGAATCATTTATAGTTTTATTCAAAACCCCCTCCAAAATACAGTAGAGCTGACACATGCATATCAGCTCACAGGGATAATGTTTTCTAAAACAGTGACCAGTGATTTAGATATTTCTGCAAATAAGTTATTGTGATGTCACAAAAACAAACTAAAAATATCATGAAATTAAGGTGTATGACTTGTAAGAGGAATATAATTAAATTTAAAATGTTAATTTTATTGCATATGTATTGAATTTCCTACAAAGTTTATTATCATTGAATACTTTAACCCTTTTGTTCAGTTAACTTCACCTTCTTCTCACTAGAAGGTGGTAAATGGATGATAAACAGTCATTCAAACTGGGCTTATTGTTACATTTATTACATTCAGTTGATCGATTTCTAAGAAAAAATCCCCCAAATTTTTTGTTAGTGAAATATTACACCAACAGACAATTGTGAAACCTTTATCTACAGTCAAACTTGACAGCAAAGCTGTTAAAACTACTCAAAAACATACAAAATATATATACAGTATTGTATTATCCTACAGATCTGAATGTTTTAAATATCCCATCTCATTCAGTTTCCCTACAATCAGTGACTGACTTCCACTCTGTAGTGTTTTCTTTTTGTGATGCACACTGCAATTTTGCTGACAGAAAACACAATTTTTTGCACAATTCGCTGCTTTATGATATATGCACTTTGTCATTAAACCCTGAAACAGCCAGCCAATCATTAAACCAGTCAATAAATTAATCACATATCATAAAAAATACCTCCATTGTAGTAAGTTCTTATTCTCAACAAAACATGTGAGTGTCGATGATTAAATTGAACAATTTATTGCTACTTTTTATATTTATTTTAGTCCATCCACGTATGATTTCTGTAAACTGGACTTAAATCTGTTCCTGTTAAGAGGGGCATTTCTTGATCTCATGAAAGGAGTTCATTTGTCATATGTTTGAAAGTTACCAATACTCAACTAGTACATAACACAAGTATAGCCCAGATGCATGTACAGACAACATATTTATTATAATGCTGTGATGCCTGAGTTTCATCTACATACTTCAAAATTAAGTTCCTGCTTCATGGAAAACACACTGTCTCCTTCACAGAACTCAAATGGTTGACGGTGTTTAAAGAAATATTGGTTAATCTTTCTGAGAACTATGCAAAACACAAAAATGGATTCACTGTATGGGTAGCATGCAGTGTTTTTAAGCTAATGTATATTGCATATATAGATACCACTGTTTACATAAAGGGGTACACGGCTATACAGTATGTGTAAAGTAGTTAAACAAACACAGGTAATAACATAAATTTCATCAAATCAGAATTTGTGATTTAACATATACTATGAAATTGATTGAAAAGGGGTTTGAACTGGAACATTGTTATAGTTTCCATGACAGATGTGGTATAAAGTTTGGTAATGAGTAGAAACTAAGCCTGCAAATCAGTTTTGTAGGATATTACTCAAACTTTTGAAGTCAGGGTGGAAAGTCATCCACTTTCTTTTCACTACACTCAGTGCCTATGAAACCTTCAAATCTTACACTTTTATTAATCTCCATTCATGAATGATCTGGTTGAATCTGAGTAATCTCTCTAACTTATGTACACCACAGGATAGGATCATACTTTCACTAACTTTCTTCAATATGGGGACTAATATTTTTTGTAGTCTTCAGTGACATAGTTATCACTGTGTCTTGAGAGAATAATTATAAAATCCATAATTCTCTTGCTCTATAAGCTGAATGTTTTGTAAACATGTCTACAAGCACACAGATAACCTCTTCTCTTTTTTTATAAAGTGCTTCCAATAAACAATGACAATGCAAGATCATACACACTTCAGAATAACAGTAAATGTATGGTTCTGTTGCAGGTCATACAGGGCACCAGTGAAGTCAACAAACATGAGACAATGTCTGATAAAGGAACAGTGAGAACATTGAGCCTTCTATTGGAGACAAATTACTAACAAATAATCACATGTTTCAACTGATCAAGTTGGAGGTTTAGCTGACCATGACAACAACACCCTAGCACAAAAAAGCCATGTTCTAACATTTTTAATATGCATATATCAAGTCATGAAATGGCTGCATTTGTACACTTATGTGCAAGGCAGTTGCCACTTGTATGGATAGTCATACTTGTGAATATTTTTGAGGGATCTCTCTTTACTTGTACAGCCCAGATACATTTTGGATACCAAAACTAATGAACAGTGAGTATTTTTGTCTCTTTACATCCAGATCACCCTTATTTGCAGCAATATCAGAGGTGCATTTTTGGAGTGTGTTTAAATTTACACCTGGAGTAGAGGTACAGGAATTTGTTCAAAAGTAGAAGTAGATGGTCAGCTGTCTTGCTCTTGAACTTTGGGCAGTACAATTAGGCTGCCATGAAAACAAATGTCCAAGAAGGGCTCAGTCCACCTGACTTTTGTTCGAATACTGGAGACTCTGTGTTTATCTATCAGAATGTGGGTTTCTGGAACTTCTGAATGGATTTTAATAATGTATGGGATTGGAAGGTGTGTATGTACTAGGTAGAAAACACACATACACCATACTGAAGCACACAGATCTTTATTAATTGGTATTAAGGAGGTTCTAGAAGTAAATGCTGAGAAACCTCGGTATATGCTTATGTTGTGTAACAGAATACACAACAGAATAACAACATAAATACTGCTACTAAATCCTCTGAAAACTTGGCAAAGTTCATATACTGGGGAATGATGCAAATGAAAACTACATGTATAAAAAACTTCAGAGCAGAATAGACTCAGGAAATGCCTGCGGCATTTGGTCCAGAATCTTTTGTCTTCCAGTTTGCTATAAAAAAATCTAAAGATTAAAATGCTTTACACAGAACTATAATTTTGCCTACTGTGTTATGTGATTGTAAATGTCACATTGCGGCAGGAACATATGCTGAGGGTGTTCAAGAATAAGGTACTGAGGAAGACATTTGGACCTATGAGGAAGTAACTGGAGAGTGAAGAAAACTGCATAATGAGGAGCTTCATAATTTGTAGTGCTTAGCAGAAATCATTCAGGTGATCAAATCAAGAAGGATGAGATGGGCAGGGGTATGTGGCACATACAGGTAAGAGGGATATGGTGGATAAACCTGAAGGAAAGAACCATTTGGATAACCTAGGCATAGATGGCAGGATATCACTACACTGCACCTTAAAGAAACAGGGTGGCAACGATGTGGGTTGGACTCATATGGCTCAGCAGAGACAAGTGATGGGCTTTTCCGAACACAGCAATGAATCTTTGGGTTACACAAAATGCCAAGAGTTTCTTTACTGTCTCCGTAACTACTAGTTTATTACGAAAGACCCTGCTGCATAAAGTTCGGTTTGGTTCAACTATTGTAGCTGTGTACTGGAAGGGTATCAACAAACATCCTTGTGAAACTTTCTGGATGTGTATAGACAGCCATATATATTTTAAGGCCAATTAATGAAAACATACACTTCGTGAAATATTCATCTTCCGTAAAAAATATCTACACAACCCCACTCCCACGCCATTAGCCAGGTGGTCCATATTCTAGTCCCAGATTATAAGACCCGTGAGCATGCGCATTACGATATGTGGTCAAGGCCACTGTCACTTTGACATCGTGCATGCGCATAATCACCGTGGCAACACGTGTTCGACAGTGCCGACATTGAGCAGGGTGTTTGCCCGATTCCATTTTGTTTTTGTTTGTATCTTAAACACAATACCGAATGGCGAGGGACAAAGCGTTACACGTGAACAAATATACGACATGCGGAAATGGTTTAATGATACTTTAAGTGAGCTATTAGAAACGAAAATTGATAACAGTAGTGTTACGAGGTCAGAAAGATTGCTGATTATAAGGGTTAAATGTTGCTGGCGTGGGTGGTAGTAAAAAACTCAGTGTGCCTATTTGCAGAGATGAATTATAATATTCTATGCCGTCTGCTGAGCTAAGGAGTTATTTCACGTTATTCACGACGCACAGACCACGCGGTGGACGCAGACGAAAGGGAAAGAAACTGGACGCAATGTAAGTACAAGTATGCCCTAAAAGAGGTTATGGTGTAATCTTAGCTTCTAAAGCCGACATCCTAGTCGGTCGTATCGACATGCATAGTAACGCTTACGGTCAATGTACCCTTATAAGGGAAAGTTGCCTAAATCGTACTGTCTTTATATCAAGGACTTTATTATGAGTAGCAAAACTATGTGACATGATATTAACTGACAACTGTTTCCTCAATTAGATATAGTTTTAAAAAACAGATGCGCCCAAGTGAGTGGGATATGATGATCATGTGGAAATATAACAATCAGTCAAGCGGATGTGATGTTCAGGCCTTGGTCGGTTACGGGGCATTAAGCATCCTGAAGTGATATATATATATATATATATATATATATATATATATATGTGTGTGTGTGTAATAACTTACAAGATTCGGAAACTATGTATACTTTAAGGTATCGAAATTTATTGTTGGACAGAGACAATGAGGTTAGGTGTCAATATTTCTGAAGAAAGAGCGGACACTACACGGAAACACACCTGCGTGTGTAGGCTTCTCGTGTTATTTATTGCAGCGAAAAATGTTTCGAACAAAAGATGTCGCGTGTTTCACATCGCTGGGCGCGATGATGAGGCTGTAAGAACGGTGATCCATAACCTCCCAGTTGTAGCGCATGAACCAAGTCCGATTCGCAGCATGTTGCCCAGCGATTTTAATCTCTTTGGTCCCCTTAAGAAGCACCTGGCTGGCAAGCGATTTGCAACAGACGCCGACGTGAAGCAAGCTGTCACCTCCTGGCTATCGATACTTAACACTTATTTTTTCTACACCGGGATACAGGCCTTGGTGTCACTATGGGACAGACGCTTAAATGTGGATGATGAATACGTGGAGAGCTGGTGTATATCATATGCTACCTATGCCATTAATATATCGGAATGACAATAAAATTCAACGCATCAGAGTGTTACCTTACTGTGTGAAACTTCCGTGTACATTTACTGATAAATTCCAGTTTTTAGCGTCTATTCGTATTTAACAGACCGGAACCAAAGCTAAATGAGGTCTGGAAGTGGCGGCCGGTCGAATGGGAAATATAACGGTGACCTGCTCTATGTTATTTGATTGAAATTAATATGACAAAAACGCACAACAGTAAAACTGTGTGTTTTTTTTGAGACGTATATTTCAGTGTCCTTGATACTGTTTACTGCGGACAAAAATATCCTGTCGCCAGAGCCTTTGCTCGTTGCAAAGTTATTAAGCCTGCTATTGGCACATTTAACACTACAGAATACATACATGGATTATTTTCCTTGTACTTCATTAGGCATAGTAAGAATTTTCTAGGCATTATGTGGAATGGTCCTAAAAGTGAAGAAAACAGTGAAATGTTTGCTCATCCATACCCTGCCTTTGCGTTATGAAACATGACGGTTAAATATGAGGAGCTGGCTAGTACAAAAAATTATGGCAAGAGGAAGCATTGTCTTATGTTACTACCAGGCAGTCTCTCATCCCCTAACAGGCGCTTAACAGATGTTCATTAACTACAACAGACCAGGTACAGGCTGCCTACCAATACCGGTACATGCTCGTACATTGGAGATCTCAATCAAGGAGTAAGTTATTCACTCAGTTATTATTTTTTGGCGCGTTCACAGCAAAATGTTTAAAGAGATAGGCTTATTAGCTTCGTCATGTATGTCTGTCCATCCCTCCGCAAATCATTCCTCCACTACACGTGAATGTTCAATATCACGTTCGTACAAGCCCGCAGCTGATCCCTATCCTGAGCCAGGTTAATCCAGTACACACTCCCCGTTCCGTGTTTGAGGCCTATTTTAATATTATCCTGCCGTTTATGCTAAGTCTTCCAAGTGGTGTCTTCAAGTTACCTACCAAACCTTCGTATGCACGTCTCTTTCATGCGTGCCTCATGTCTCCTTCATCAAATCCTTGATTTAATCATCGTGACAGCGGCACGGCTGGTTGGGGGGGG
>Ga0123352_10001273_pt1 | contig 33092 bp, 18 predicted proteins | sample TergutLab28metaG_FD_89700 | JGI IMG/M metagenome (GOLD analysis project Ga0123352, IMG submission 89700) | Labiotermes labralis P1 segment gut microbial communities from Petit-Saut dam, French Guiana - Lab288 P1 | ecosystem: Host-associated > Arthropoda: Insects > Digestive system > Gut ...
GAAAAGCAGGGTGGGTGAGGTTTTAAATTATATCAAACTGAAGGTACGAAAAAGCCCCTGGTTCCTTTGCATTTAAAATTCAGGGCTGAGACCCCGCCTCCCCCTCCCCCCCCCCCCCCCAAGGTTAAAAATTTTAAAACTTTCACATGTTTACTAAACCCGCAATTTCGGTCCATAAAAGATGTGTATTCATACTTATGATCTCCGTATACAACTGGTTACCCACAATCAAAAGTTTTGACAATAAGAGACGTTACAAACCAAAGAATTATTCCACGTTTCTATGCATTTCACACATCGTTAAGTGTCTTATAAATCAGCCAAATCTGTTCAATATTTATTTTGAAACTATAAAACAGTCTTTCGTCACCAAACAGTAATATAATAATAATAATAATAATAATATATTAAGTATATTTTGAAACTACAAAACAGCCTTTCGTCACTAAATAGTAATATAATAATAATAACATATTAAGTAGTATTTAAATATCCAAATTTAACAGTTACAACAATTCTAAATTTCAAAAGAACAAATAATTTTACATATGTCTACATATTTTGACAAATTGCGTTTTACGTCAAGAACCTTCTTGGGAAAGCATTATCATGTGGACTTGGATAACACTAAAATACCAATATAAAACCACATTTTATAAACGATAGGACCTACATTATTACTAAAATTACTTTTATAAGTTACAACACTGTCAATTCCATATGTTCTGCTTACGAACAGGTAACTGCATCAATATCGAAATATAAACAGCGAATAGCAGACGATTCAGATAACCTGAAAATATTCGAAATTTTCTTATTTACAAGGCTAGTACTTTGTGCTTGTTATTTGTTCCGTTATGGATTTTAGTTTCGTATATTTAGGCCTGAACCATTAGAACACGTGCTTATAATTTTGCTTAGCTACAGGGTATTCGAATCCCGACGGTTCGAACCAACATACTTTTTCATCTTCAAGAATTCTAGTGCAGTATCTTCATATCCTAGAAGAATGAAATCCTCAGAAGTAAAACACTCTGTAGAGCGAGCTCGTACCAAAGACTTTGATGAAACACATTGGAAAATTATAATCCATTTATGTATAAAATAAATTAAAGTATCAAGTTAACGTATTACTTGAATGACACTCAAAATTGGCAACATAAAAGTTTGTGACATAAAGGTGTTTATCGGACAGTTAACTGTCCGATGAACACAATACGCGGTATTAGTAACTGTCATCAAAATTATACGGCCGTCTGTAACTGACTTTCCAAGCGACGTCGGTCGCTTGATCACCACTTAGTTACATCCGTAGATATCGTTATTTTTCATCTATATGGCAGTGCAGTGAACGAGACTGCACTGAATGGCAAGTTCACTGGTTTTTTTTTTTTTGTAGATGTGCAGAAGACTAAAACTGAGCGGCACTACTGATGATTCAAGTCTAGTGGGATGCTATGCCGCGTTAATTGGTAAATGATTACCGACGTTACCAAGAACCGTAATGCCTTAAAGCAGTCCAAGAATAGTGCATTCTTCTTGAATCCACTGATCCTGAAAGCTAGGCAATAAAATTCTTTGAAATTTTGGTTATTATTTACCAGTCACAACGGCCTAACATCTCAGAAGACTCAATATTTAGCATCACCGCTGTGAGAACCTAAAACTTCGGAGCAGCATATCCCTTCCAAATATTGGTTGACAGTTTGTGGAAATAAAAATGGGCATCGTGTCTGCCTATTTAACTACATACTTCCATGTACACGCACACACATACTTACGCACCTACCTTACATGGGAAGTCCCTCAGATCCAGTTGCAAAAGGTCTCCCTGAAATTTCTTCTGACTGCATGTCACACTAACAGACTCGGGATTTTAAACTAAGTTCAAACTCATTTACGTTTTGATTTCTTTTCAGTCACCCATCGGCCTACTGATCACACTTGCAATAGCAGCAGTTCATGGCAGACCAGAACCTCCTGTCAGCGACTATTTGTCACCTTACTCCACAACACGGCAGGACTCATTCGCCCCTCCACCTGCAAGTGTTTCAAGCACCTACGGAGCCCCATCTGGTCTCTCAAACACCTACGGAGTTCCTTCCACACCCTCGAACACCTATGGAGCCCCCTCTGCCCCGTCAAATACCTACGGAGCGCCTTCAGCCCCTTCCAGCACGTACGGTGTTCCTGCTCATGGATCCAATTCGAGATCCAGTTTCAACTCTCACCTTTCTGAAGGCAGCAAGTCCAAATTCGGTAACAGAGCTCCAGCGCCAACATATGGCACTCCGGCCCTGACCTCTGCCATTTTCACTGCACCGTCTACGAAGAGATTTCCTTCCTCAACCTACGGAACTCCTTCCTCAAATTACAGAACTCCTTCCTCAACCTACGGAGCTCCTGCATTCGGAGGATACCCTGCTTCGAAGTATGATGCATCCCAGGATAATTTAGCGGTGAGTACAAAACTGTTTTAATACGTCCGTTTTATGTGCAAAATCGACATGAAAGTGTTTAAGTAAAATTTGCTTAAAATTTGTCACATTTTGTAAATGATAATATACATAATCACTTTTGCTACTTTAATGATACACGAATTATATCATCCCAAGCTTTTGTCCAACCTACAAGTTAAACACGGATCTTCACACACAGTTAGGCCTCAGTTTGACTGCGAACTCCAAGTGAATTAAATGTTACGTTATTAGACGCCTAGATAAAAATAATATGCCGATACAGCCGAAGAAACAGGCGCATCATAAATGAGAAATTTCGAAATCTTACCACAGGAAACGCAATTGTGGGCGAAGATATTTTTTCATGAATCTAACTTTCTACCACAAGACAAAATGTCTGCAAATACAGAGTGCCCGGTGACTTTACGTCATAACCGGAGAATTCCATTCCTGGCCTCATACCGAGGCAAAAATGTCATAATAATAGTGTGTCCGATTCGCAACCGTTACAAAGCTACAGGACTTTGAAATGTGAATGAATAAGAGCAGGTAGGCAGGAAAACATTAGTTAGTGTAAGACGTGGTTCTGTTTACTTCAATGTTACAATAAGGTCACGAATCTAATCATGACGTTATGATATATAAGGTCACTGGAACCACGTATAACAAACTAGCACAACGGTCCTATTAATAAAGGCGTGTAAAATATTTCCATATCCTAAAGTTTTGAATATCAGACTTGTGAATGATGAAAGGAATCACTCCGGAAACTACAGAAATATTAGTGATGACACACTTCCAGCTTGTACGCCTGTCCACAGCGCCGCTGCTTAGTCCGTAGGAAAGATACAAACATAGGACATTCAAATGGAGATACATGCATATCCTAAGATAAACTGTCTTGCATTATTCCAGTACAGGGATTCCGGGTAGAGGAAAGGAGAGCGAATAAGGCTACATTATTAGCCAAGTTCTGTAAAAATTAACCTTTTGCTTTACATAGCTAATTCAAAGCATACTTACAAACTCCATCAAAATTTTCAGTACAAATTGTTCACGTTTTCTCTTTTGTCATAATTTAGTTTCTCAGTGCAGTATCCCCGTTTATCTAACGAGATTTCTTCAGGTCAGTATTTGTAGCGCTGTGTTAACGATGATCGGCGGCTCGAGGCCAGATCAAAAATATAGTCCACAGGCAGGTATGTAAGTAGGCATGTAAATTCATATTTGGATAGGTTAATTCAAAATATATTACAACACCTGACAGAAGAACATTATGTAGGTCCGTATAAGATGCAAGTAGCGCATGGGAGTCGAGGCTTAGTGGTGTCAGGCACGGCCATGACACCGTTTGGTAAATTATGAGTTCTTCAGCTTATCGCCATTAATATTTGGAATTAGTCAAGCTTGATTGTTATTTTCTGTGTCAGTCCTCACAGCGGGGATTCGGACTTAAAGTTTTCTGGAGCACTGACCTTATGTCCTGCTGTGATATTTGTTTTAGGGTGAAAACCTTTTTTAAGGTTGTATGACAGTAAAGAAGGGAATAATGACTTAGACATACCCCTAGCTGGGGAACAGCTGTCTCAATGTGTCACTAAACCCAGCGCAAACAAAAGAAATACTGAATAATATTCGTCCATGGCAGGAAATTGGGAGAACGTCGGGTTTTCGACGTAGGAAGACAGAGTCCTTTGCTAGCCCATTCGGGATGTATATGCCACTTGATGGCTGGAGCCTGCACAAGCCAGTCGAGTGACATAAAAGAGTGGAGAATAGAAACGAATAAGCAATGTTATTAAAAGCATTAGAAGTGACTGTCATATTATTACTCGTATAACATTCTTCGTAAGTAGACCTGTACTTATGTCTCTTGTAGCTACCACATGCACATATTCCTATGAGTGGAAGTCACATTCTCCCACTAAGAGATTTGGGTGGTTATGCAAGGGGAAGCTAGTTCCTTGAATGATGAAAATAAAGTCGAAAGTAAATAAAATCTCCGCAACACTGTCATAGATACAACATATCGGTTCCATTACACAACGCAGATAAAAAAAAACACGAAATTGTATTTGAAATATGCATATACAAGAATTCGATGCGAATACCTTTTATTTTCTTACATTCTGAAGCCGACACTTGAGTAAATTTGACTACTCCATTCATAATTTATACTTTATGAACATGAAGAAAAGGCAGAGGTAGGTTAACGTCGTAGAATATCAGGTGAACAATAATTCTAGTTCCTTTTGTTTTCATTAAAAAATTCGTTTCAAAATTTATGGCAAAATTTTTTATTTCAAAATTTATGACAAAATACTCATATTCCGTACCCATGCACAGTAAATTAATAGTGTTTCTACATAAACTTACAAAGGACAAACACAATAATAAACTAATTTATCACAATCATGAAATTGTATGAAAAAGATGTGGTTTCAGAAAAGAAAGAAACTGCATACGGAAACTTTGTCATTGAGCAAATAATATACGAAAGAAAAGAATTCATCCTGCTCAGATTTCTATTCTTCATAAATCACGAAAAAGCTTGTGATATCCTGCACGTGGCAAGGCGGAAGCTTATCGAACAAGCAGTGTCCACAGGCAACTGTGGATACGGTAGCCTTACGGGAGGGTGCATTGTATCAACTACGTATAATACATTTTCTTATATCAGAAGTTCTTACCATAACGGAGAACAGTAATTAAAAGAGGAACCCAACGACCATCTTCGGTATGCAAATAATCGACAATGCAAGCTGATCAGAACAGGAATTTCATCATGGAATGCTAATTACATACGTGTGAAGAAAATAAATACACAGTAAGAACAAGCAGCTATCGGCCTCTTGTAAAATCAGAAATTAAAAATCAGTTTCCATAGAAGACGGGTTATTTCCTGGGTAGATAAACTTCTGTTTGCGTCTTAAGTAGAATTCTCCCCAACAGAATTATTAATGTGGAAAGAGCATTGAAACACTAAAATTTATATTGAATATTAAAGTTATCGGATAAGTATAATTAGTATAAGTTCAGAGCACTTTGCCTCAGTTCTCAAAAGCAATGAGAAAAAAATGCTTTCTTAGGACACAATAAATGTAATTTATTAAGAGGTTGTTTGACAAGAAACGTGAAAACAAACAGACGAACGCATCACACCGAAATGTCTAATCCTAAGATAAAGCTAGACAGAAAATGTACGCATAACACCGAGGCAAGTTCGTGTAACCACTGTCGATGGAAAAGCAATAATTATTATATATTCGATTGTGTGTGTTTGTAGCCTTAAGTACCCAGCATGCAATGCGCATGCACCATATTGTATCTGTGGCCTGTCCAGCTTTAGAGTATTTTTCCACATTGTCTCAAAAGCGGCACAATTATCGAAAAACAATTATTGAACATAAAATGGGTTTTAATTTTGGCTGCAAAATTTGCCTGAAAAATTTCTCATTCTAAGGAGAAATGAGAGAGATATGATCAAATATTTGCAATAGTCTTCGCGTAACGTACTCGTGGTTCTTATCAGATTTTCAACGAAACTTGAATTTTCTCAATATATTTTCGAAAAATATTGACATACGTATCAAATTTCTGTCCAGAGGCAGCCGAGTTGTTCCATGCGGAAGGACAGACGGACGGACGGACGGACGGACGGACGGACGGACGGACGGACGAACGGACAGGCAGGCAGGCAGGCAGGCAGACAGATAGAAGTACATGACGAAGATAATAGTCGCTTTCCCAATATTGCGAACACGCCTTAAAAACCAATTATATATTGCATATTACCACATCAAAATATACACTCAGATATGTTAGTGAGGTCTAGGTACTTAAACAGCGGAATCGGAAAACTGAAAGCAATACGAGTGGGGAGTCTACGGCTTTCACATTGGGTTCTACAATAGCAGATGGATAACGATATAGACCTTGCAAAACAATTCAATATGCCACTCATCATTAGTGCAATGTAAGAATAACAACATACCTCACTTTAAACATTACATGCAGAAAACTATGACAATAAAGCTGGCACCTAAACACGTTTCTAGGTCAATAAGATCCTGAGCATCGGAGAAAACATGGCGAGACCACCTACATGAAGACGATTTTGTAACAGGCAATTACCTTTAATAATATAAAATTTAAATTTATGACAATGATGACTACGATCATTGATACTGTTCTTTTTGTCTCTGTTATGTCAACTCAGGCTTTTTGTCTAATAGAGACGATCGTTAGGTCTACATGGAGTTGCGTCTTATATCAAGCATCCATTTCCGGTTACAGGAACCAGCAATGTACGAATTCTCCTACGAAGTACACGACGCACCTTCCGGGAGTGATTTTGGTCACCGAGAGCAGCGTGACGGCGATGTTGCGTGGGGATCTTACGAAGTCCTGCTGCCAGACGGTAGGAAGCAGATTGTTGACTACCAAGCTGACCAGAACGGCTACAATCCTAGCATCCGTTACGAAGAGACCGGGTACCCTGCAGCTACACGCGCTGGTGGCCCATACTAAGCACGGTAACACCGCGTCACAATTCCGGTCACTGCAATTCCTGTGCCACTGATTATCGTAAGAATAGATGCTTTACAAAGGCGACTGCACTGCGTCCTCTATCATATTTTTCATACTGGATTCTCAGCTGTTCGTAATAACTCATAATCCTAGGATTATATTTAGGACACAAATGTTGCATACAGCGGCGAGTCTGGTTATCTGAAAATCAGATACACGTCAGATCATACCGGTAGAACATAATATTCTTTGAAAGAGTATTAGATACGAATTGCTGCTCGCACTTTCTCTAACCTCTACATTTTCATGGATTCCCTTATTGCCTGTGTCGCGAATTGACATTTCTGCACAATACTCGTGTTCTACTTAGCATAATCAATTTTATACTCTATTATACATTTGAACATGAAATTGATCCTTACCTTCTTTTGTAAGCAAAGAAATCTCAGCTATAGACAAGGCTTTACTCGCTTGTTGGTGTGACAGTGCATGTATGAAAGATGTATGTGGAGTCAATACCACCCCCGAGAGGTGTTCTAATTACCTGAACATCAGTTACAATTTTACGCTAATATCTACCGACTGCGATATCTTTATATTATCATATCTTATACTACATCATGCAATTCTGTAACATGGATTATTATACTTGTACAATACAACGCAGCATTACCTATTTTGTTTAAACACACGTCAACATAAATCATAACACAGGGAAAATTACGAAATGAAAATCTTTAGCAAATATATATATATATACATATATATATATATATATATATATTACATTTAAAATATTTCTATGTAAATGTATGCTTAGCAGGCCAGTAAACATTCCTTAAATGTATATTTAAATGCGGTGTACAACTATTCCTTGCAGTGTGATTCACGCATGAGTGAGGATTTATGTATATCCATAATTATTTTTAGTGATTTTTGTAATAAAACAAGCAAAGACACCACGTAGTGACTTTTCTTCACACAGTTAAAGCAACGGCTATACATTCCTCACAAAAAGGCAATCAATATCCTGTGTTCCTTACCTCGTCCCGAATAACTATTTCCAATTTATATAGCAGAACCGACTGTCAGAACAGAATTATCATATTTCTCCTAATCCAGATCATTTCTTGATACTTCACGCAGAAAAGCAACAGATTTGGATTTTAACATAATATTTAAAAAGTAATAAAATAAACAAGAAGCTCTGAAAAACCGACAGGCTTTCACAATGGGTTGTGCTTACGTAAAAATCATCATCAAATCCTTTTATTCCTTGTGGAGCATGGGGCATCCATGAAGAGCTTCCAGGCACTGCGGTCTTCAGCTATCCCCTTGACCTCGTTCCATGATCTCCTTGTGCTTCTTATTTCATCCTCTATTGTCCTCCGCCACTTTCTCTTCGGCCTACCTCTCCTTCTACATCCCTGAGGATTCCAATCTAATGCAGTTTTCTCTATTTCTCCTGTTTCTTTACGTAATGTGTGTCCAATCCAATTCCATTTTATTCTTTTTATCTGATTATCTATTGACTTCTGATGGGTGATTCTCCATAGTTCTTCGTTCGTAATCTTATCGGTCACTTTTATATTCATTGTTCGCCTTAAGCATTTATTTACAAATATCTGTAATCTTCTTGTTATCTGGTTGGTAGTTTTCCAAGTTTCACAAGCATAAAATAACACTGATTTTATATTTGTATTGAATATTCGTAGTTTAACTTCTTTTGATATGTTGAGATTTCCCCACACAGGATACAGCTGAACAAATACACCATTTACTTTCCTGATTCTACTTGCTACATCTTCCTCTGTTCCTCCGCTTTCTGACACCACACTTCCTAGGTATACAAAGGATCCAACTTCTTCAATTTCAGGCTTATGTAATAGTCTTTTGATTAACTGTACCTTTGGACCATAAATTGATTTGGACGCTTCGGAGAAACATGCTGCTTCTATCTGCAGAGTGAAATCGGAATCAACTTAAGACCTTATACGGCGTAAGGCGCCAGAAGACTATCATCTAAGAAACCTACTTTCCATCAAAATCTCAGTAGGTATGCTGAAACTACCAATAATTACAAATTACTCATTATATTATTTTGTGGTAAATTCCTGCGCAAGGGCTCCATTAACGAACACTTCAGTTCCGTTAAACTTACCACACAGTTTATATAATGTCTGCTATTTAGATTCCACTGAGATCTGTCTGTTGTTGTTTGAGGTGTCGAATGAGTAGTTAATTATAGTGTGTTCGCTAAAAAAAGAACTTATCGAAACCAACACCCACTTAATACCGCAATTAAGTTAACTATACGTGTAAGTCAAGATAAGTAATCACTTTAAAACTAATTAGTTTATAGCTTTTAAATAATGGTTAATTTCGCACTGGTTAAAACTACACACTCCTATTTTTGCCAGAAATAATAATGCCTAGTCATGAACAAGATGTCAAAATTTAATTAACTCCAAGTAAAGGTGTGTAACTTGTAGTTAAGATTTGGTAATTAATTTACTACTTCATTGTGATTTACGATCAAAGGAGCACGTGAAGGTGGAAAGAAGAACTTCGGAGAGACGTGGTTTATTATTCACAAACCAACATAAATTGTTTCCTCGCCATATGGTGGATATGCAGCAATCGCAAAATAAACGGAAAATTCATTTGCAATGGTTTAATGAATCAAAAAATTTCATACACAGTTGTAAGTTTACTACGAGAAGGTTGTCGTTTGTCAGTTTACACAAATAAATAAACATCGCCAAATATTACTGGATTTGGCGGACTGTGTTTCAGAAAAGTGTTGCCACTTAGCTTCAACAGACATAAAGAAATGTTATTGCCATATAAAAACTGTACATTAAAAGTGCATTGCCAATTAAGGAAGATCTGCCGAACAACAGATTACATCAAGAAACTTAAAACTTCTTTGAAAATATAGTAATATTTTAACAATTAATTAAGAAGCGATGTAATTTCTTACCCATAAATGCACTCTTTAACCACAGCCCAGCATCCATTAACAAACTTGCATAGCTAAGCATGTTTTCAAGGACATTCGCTGGAAATCACTCCGTAACTTCATTCTAGTAAGAATTCCTACACTGCATAACATAACGATATTACAATAATATCTTACACTAACAGGCGGAGAAAGGAGATTGTAGTCTGAAAAGGACCAAACTCTAATCTAACCCTCAATCTAGTTCAGTACGAACCGTGTAATATCGTGCAAAAATGGAAGGTGAGAGCAATTTCACGGAATGCTTTATTAGCAAAATAAATCACTTGTTACCTCTCCGGATTTGTTTCGAAACACCGACTGTTAATCAATAGAAAGAGGATGAGTAAATCACGTAAACTACAACACTAAAACTGAACCGAATGGCTTTACAACATACCACAACATTCAGATATTGCCTCGAACCGTGGTTCTTACTTTCGTTTACGATACAATGATCGTAAAAATGTGTAAAGTTTATTGTACACGAGCTTGTCAGCAGTATCGATAAAGAAGAAACTTAAATGCCTGTCACATGAGTATCGTGTCCTTCACAGTCTCTTTTATATTCCAACAAACAGAAGTACATTGAGATTATATCATAATAAAATGATCACATCTAAAACTCTTTAACTGTGTATAACAAATGATTAGAAAATGTTTAGATTTAAGTGCCTGATGCTAGTAATAATAACAAAAAGAAAAGAGGTATATCAGGAAATGAAAATATAAAATTATGATTGCATATTGTTCAGTTAAAATGCTCAAATTGCTACCCACTTTCCAAAAGGCTCAAGAACGTAATATACACAACAACACTTTTCCAGCTGTTATGTGTAATTCTTTTACATTGTAGGCAGAACACTGCCAAACATGTTACTGAAAGGAAAGTGTTCAGGAAAATATTCGGAACCCAAGCGGATAAATTAAACCACTGACAATATACAGAAACAAATTTATGATTTATAAGGGTCATTTATCGTTATTAGAATAGGCCTAGAAAAATCCTAGGTTGGCAGTAGAGCTAAGAAGGAGGAAAACAGAGAAGAAATACAAAATATCGGTACAGAAATGTCTTGGAAAATTCCACTTTTAAGAGAGCGAAAAATGGTGGGAGTATAATATTCAGATGGGCCTTATATTAAGACTGGATGTGAGATGCAGGTGGACATAACAAGCTCAGTGTCGTTCGCGACTGTTATTAGCGGAACTGGAACTTAAGAGTTCAGCTACAATGATGTTAGTTTAGTTAGAAACAAACCTTAAAAAGACAATGTATTTTTTTTTTGGTTAATGAAACAGCCCTACATCTAGACCAGGACTCTAAACGTTCAAGTCAGCATAAATGTGATACATTCACACGAAGTTATATAATGGGTTTATGCACTCAGAAGTCACCACTTGAACATCTGAATGGATACCTGTGACGTCACATGACATGTCATGCGAACGTTCCAAAAAAAGTCCCTCAAATGAACAAATGAATCTGAACAGCGAAATCTAGACAATATGCTGGTTTGAAATGTTCCTTTTTAAACTTTCTAAAACTGTTACATTTGCAATATTGTTTTTTGATACAAACTGCATAAGAATGCCATTCTACAGAGAAGCTGTTCTTGCTTCAGCGACTTACAGTGGCATTGTCAGTTTGCAGGGGATACAGCGTCTGTGTGTGGGCCGGGTGGCACAGTCGGTATAGCGACTGACTCTGGACTGGGCGGTCCGGGATCGAATCCCGATGGGGACGAGATTTTCCGCCCGTCCAGACCAGCCCTGGGGCCCACCCAGTCTCTTGTAAAATGGGTATCGGGTCTTTCCCGGGGGTGTAGTGAGGCCGGGGCGTGCTGCTGACCACTCACCCCCTTCTAGTGCCGCGGTCATGGAAGAGTAGGGCTATACCTCTACCCACCATCTGGGCCACACCGGGCCTGTAACGGTATCACTTTACCTTTTACAGCGTCTGTGTAAAGAAAGGGCTACAAGTACGAAGTATTGATGGAATTACACTGACTCTGGAAACCAAAGTAGTCCGAGAAAAGCGTCCCCCAGTATCTCTTTGTCCACCACTAATTTCACTTGGTATCGAAACCAAGGTCAAGCTTTTGAATTACAGTTTACGACAAAACCAACAACGCCACGGTGACTCTGAAGCTTCTACGATGTGAAGTCGTGTAGTCCGGCAGACAATTACCGATGTTTTGGGGTGAACTGCTCCCTCCGTCTTCAGGGCAGGAAGAAAATGTCGTGTGGGAAAAGCCAGACATATAAGAATGGGAGGATCCTACAGCACTGAATGTTTTTCTTCGCGCGGATTATTCCTCTACTCTGAAGACGGAAGCAGGGGATTCCTCCGCAACGCTATTACTTACCTACCATACTACGTCGCACACCTCAATTAAAGTTGTGAAACGTTTAATCAAGTTTGGATCCCCATTACGGTGGAAATAAGCAAACAGAAAGAACCAGCAACCCATACGCCAAGAAAGCATTGCCACTCGTGGGAAATATTTCGTAATTAGAACGGACTGTATGTAAATGTGCAGTTCCAAATCGGTATGATTCATCGCATCTATTGTTCAAGTTGTATAGACCTAACGACTTGACAGCAGGATTTTCTGCGCTTTGTCGCTTGACAAAAGTGAAATTGTAATACGGTGCAGCAAAATTGTGTAACATTCAGCCTAACCGACTGATCCTCGTTATGTGCCCCACGGGCCATGTTCCGATTGAGTAATCTTCGTTCAATGGAGATAATAGCTCATTACAGTGACACCACTCCTTCGATACTGTGCATACCACTGAAAACGCAACGGCGACAGTGACGTAAGAACGTGAAGTGATACAGCTATATTTAAACTGTTAGACAAAGCATTTGGTCTGTGGTATGTTTGTCTTGTCACGCGAAATATTAACACGTCTTTAGCCGGCATGTCACATTATCTTCTCCTTGATACAAAAACCAGAAGGACGGGCCGCACTATGGCCCTAGAGTAGACTCAGCCTCTAACAGGAATGAGTACCGACATATTTTCGGGGCGGTAAAGGCGGCCGGTGAGTAAGGCTGACAACCTTATCACCTTCATATGCCGACTGTCTTCAAATCTTGGAGCCTTAACCTCCTGGAAACCTCACAGCCTGTCCAGGTCACGGATTCTTTTACCTTTTATCTTATCTTACTCATTATTTATTGCATGACGTCACCATTGCAGGACGAATACACAACGATAAATGGTGGGATAATCAATGACAATTAAATCGGGAAGTGTTTGGGAGGAGGCGAAAAACAGAACCCCGGCATGATTGGAAAGAATGAGGTAAACCACGAATTACCTCAGAATTATCGATGTCACGACCAAGATTCGAACCAGGTACCTCTCGAATGCACACCGTAAGCTCGGCAGCACATTCTGATTCGGACTTTGCCAAAGTTCGAGTCGAAGATTTTTCTAATCCATTTCATTGTACAAAACGACTGACAGTGTAAAGATACTGCGCCAAACATTATTATTATTATTATTATTATTATTATTGGCGCCAAGAAGAACTGCAAAAACTAGAGAGGAAAACGAGGAAACTGCTAACCATCCATGGACAGAATCACCCAAAGATTGATGGAGATCACTTGTATGTTCCCAGAAACCAGAGAGGAAGAGGTCTGATGCAGTTAGAAGAAGCCTACGCTGCAGAAATTACAAAACTGGTGGAATATGTAGACAGAAATGAAGATCCACTAATACAGACTGTCATAACGCACCACCATAACATCAACTCAATACTGTTACAGACGGCTAGACGCCTCGAAACAAGACAAATAAAGGACAGCATAGCAGAGAAAACAAAAGAAGGATAGCGAGAGGAGGATGTGTGAACAGTTGCCTTGCCATGTAACTTAGATGAAAAAGTGGTGGATAATGAACAGTCATATCGATGGTTAAAATCTGGAGACATTAAGGAAGAAACAGAAAATACAACAGTGGCAGCTCAAAACCAAGCAATTAGCACAAACTATTTTAAGAATAAAAGTTTGAAGGAAGAAACTGACAGTAAATGCCGGTTATGTAAACAACATGAATTATTGACCACCTAACCCCAGACAATACCTGAGCAACATACCGGGAAAGCACGAAATTAAGGAACTACAAAAACAACAGCCATAATGGGCACTGCAGACATAAATTCGAAAGTGCTAATGTAAAAGTACAGAACATATTTCACGGGCCAGATAACATTACATGTAGCACAAATTTTAAATAGTTTACAGCTGCAACACTACGCGTATGTATCTAGAAACGTGTTTAGTTTCAGGTATATAAGTGTAAATACCCTGCATAAAATTGATAACAAGGATGATGGTGATGGTGATGATTACGACGATGAATAATAATAATAATTATTATTATTATTATTATTATTTTATTAAGTTTTTGTCTCTAACACGAGGTCTCACGAATGTAACTACCACCTTACAGCAGAACTGACTGTAATCCCACCTTCATGTACTGCTAGGCAGTCTGCCAGCAGCATATTCACTCTCCCTTGGGGCAAAACCACACCACAAAATAAGAAAAGTGTTTTATAGGTACGTACACATACGGAAACTCATGTAACAAATAGTTAATTACCACGAGAATTTGCAATTGTGTTCGCGACAGTGATGGAGGGCCGGCTATTATCAATATGGATTTTATTACACTTGTGTTATGGTCGTCACATTTAGACATTTTTATTTTGTTATTCGATTCACGTCTAATATCACTGTTCAATTATTTCCGAAAAATCTTAAACATGAAGTAAATTACTCCTTTCAATCACAACGGTTGCTATGTACAGTAACATTTAAACTACATTTTACCCATACAGTGACGACATTTGTATGTTCCGTATGATTCCCAGAATAAACAGCAGCTATTTCCATAAGCATCAATAGCCGAACGATCTTCGAAAAGGAGACGCCTTGTTTTGTGTGAGACACACATAGAATATCTACATATTTTGAAGATTAATCTCATATTTTAAGGAACAAAAAAAAAAGCAACGACTCTTGTTTGCTGAAATTATAACCCGATTAATTTACTTTGATATACTCCTATAGCAGCACACTTCCTGTCTACAACCGTGACTGACTGTAGAAGTTAAGGGTGGCACTTAGCGCGGAAACATATCCCGGCCTACAAACGTCTTTAGCGTATGTAACTGCGTTAAGGTATGCATATTATTTTCGGGCAGGAAAGATGGATCTGAATGAGGCAAAAAAAACGTGTCTTTCAAATATACCGTTTTTTATCTTGGAATCTACTTACTGTGAGTCTGTCAAATCTGGTCACGTTTCGCAACTTCGTACTAAACACGTGTAGCTTCTCAAGAAGAGGATTCTATGCTCATCAGATAAATGTTAAAAAAGAGAGAGCAATATTTTATTTAGTCCTGCACTTTTGAAAATTCGATATTAAATGTGTTTTTTTTAAAAAACTTACAAGAACCGTGTTCGCCGTGTGCACGCCCTTGGATCGCATTTGTCTCAACGTGTTACACGCATTATTTTAATGTAATCAACAGCGGTTAACGAAACGAATTTTAAAACGCGCCCACCAGCGATGACTACCCTAACTGCCTGAAGCATTATGTATAACTCCACCGCCAAAGAACATGAAGAAAAAAAGGACCATTTCGTTCTTCATTAACCGGAGTTGAACGAATCGTAAACCTAACAACGACTAAGTCTAGTAAGAAACCGGTTACGTAAAATAAGTCGATAACAAAACTACCTTAACATTTTAATAAAACCAACTTCCAAACGGGTATACAAAATGCAACTGTCCTAAGAAAAAAATAATAGCATCAACCACGTACTTGCTTACTTTGAAAACTAGTATTATTTATGAAGCATCCAAGTATTTAAAAAGATAAACTGAGCTTCCGATTGTATTTAGACTGAGCAACTTTTTCAACAGGCGTCTTATTTGTTTTTCAACGAAAGACAGAAAACAACTACAAAATCAACCCCTTCTTCAGAATTGTTTCTCCCAGCTGATCAAGAAATTGTCGTTTCTGGAACCCAAAGTCCAAAGATCCTGCCATAGTCGTTTTAATCCAGTCCACACTCGCAAACCTTACTATAGCTTGCCCACTTTAATATCATCCCATCTACCATATGAATGCCATGCTCTGGATGAAAACAGGTGGCGGGCTCTTGCGAACACGATAATGAATCTTCGGGTTCCGTAACACGAGGGGAATTTCTTGACTAGCTGAAGAACTGTTAGCTTCTGAAAAAATACTCTGCTGTATGGAATTAGAACACCTCATTTCTCGTTCCCCAAATTTAATCTTTTCATAAATTTGTCCAGAACGTAATACTGATGAGCTGATGCCATTGCCGAATTCTGAACTTCTCTACATTTTCAAAATATCTATTAGCTATCAACAGTTTAGGTCAGTGGTTCCCAAAACGTGTTCTGCGGATCGCGAGGGATCCGTGGCCAGTTCCCAGGGGTCCGTAGATAATTTCTGTAATGGATACTTTGAAATTTATTTATTTTTTTAATTACAGAAATAATGTTTTGTTAAAAATAAAGGCGAAGCTTTTTAATTGCCGATATGTTTATTTTGCACGACCGTTAGAATATATAATTAAGAAACTTCCTGTACGCACAAAGCGATCGACAATCAGTTAAATTATGTTCAAACCATGCAATGCAGTTTTACATACACCACCGGTATGTATTCGTAGCTATCTAAAATCAGTTCTGAGATGCGTGATTGCAAGCTCCTGCCGTGGTGTAAATGAGAACTGCGCTCTTTTTGGATTTTAAGCAGCGTAGAATGTTAAATTCTGACCAGCGTTTCGGGACAACCTGTTGGCCCCATTCTCAAGGGTCAGGCAGTCCTTTAAAGAAGATACCGACAGGTTGTTCCACAATGTCGATAAGAAACTACCATTTTACTTTGCGCTAAATCCCGAAAGAGTGCATATCTCAGTTCTGGGGTGTAAATTTTTAATTCTGGAAACCTGTTATCCGGACATTCTATATTTACGTGAGCAAATATATGAGGATCCGTGGTTACTTTTCGAAGCCAAAAGGGGTCCGCAGGAGAAAATGTTTGGTAACCAGTGGTCTAAGTTACTACATCATCCTGCCTTCTGCGTTTATTTCTAGACCGATGTCATACATTTTCTGCGTAATTATTTTTCAGTGTTCATGCTGTCGTGTAATAAATTCACGTTATAAGCACAGACACAAACTGGCTTGAAGAGTCCATTGAATGCCAGTCCTTCCGGTTTCTCTTCTGACTTTCAAATAGCGTATTCTAAAGCAAATGCTTAAAATAACGGCAATGAAACCTCCCCATGCCAATCGTAACAAAACAGATACCATTTGTGCGGTCTTTACCTCAGACTTGTGCAAATACACTTCAATTTCAGATCCACAGTAAAGGAGTTGCCTTGGAATTAACTTTTATACCAGACTGTCCATACTAACGTCTCGCTCCAGTTTAATTATGATTTATATACGCCCAATAAAGCTTCTAATTTAAAGATGTTGAAATCAAATTCAGAGGCTTTCTCACAGCTAGCTCACATCACAAGAAGTTACCACGTCACATAAAATGCAGATATGAGTGTAACCCGTAGCATTTTTTGGTGTAATAAAGTAGTCACAGTAGTAGCAGTATGCCTAAACAAATTTCGGGCCACTCTATGGACAATCCTTCTATGACCGACTACGCATGATCGATATCACAGAAACAACGAGAAGCATTACTTTGCAGCAACGACGAGTGTAAAAAAATATAGGTGTGAGATTCATCTTCTGGTACTAATTGGGCCAGAGAAAGTGATGAGTTAGAAATCATTACATCACTTAATACGTTAATCTGCGTACCGCGTATTCTGTTTCACATGTGGCTGAGAGCAAGTTCCGGGACAAACTCAAGACAGCCGAATGCAGATTAACACATTAGTAACGGGTATTGAGGATACTGCACGAAACCATCAAGCCAATTTTGCTTGCCTTAGGATCAGAGTTCGCGTACATGATGCTTTTGTAAACCAAGAAGCTGCGCGCTACAAACCAACACCTACGAACATTAACATCTTGAGTCTAGGAAATCTGCAGCGTCGTTAGAGGTAACCGAATCGTTTACAGAATAACAATCGCGCTGCAATGTCAACATAAGGAACATCGCGTTGCCTGCAGACGACTATCGTGAGCCGGTTTTTTTTTTTTTTGCCAAAACTTTTCACTGAACTTCTACTTCATTTTACTGTAATTTAATGACTGGTCGCAAGATGTGCTGTATAAACTAGTTTAACATAATTATTTTCAGATTTTGTGCTACTTTGTTTTCTCTCCATCTTTCCGCAGGACAGTAAATACCTACCCACACAACATTCTATAACGGACTTCCCATGGCAAGGCAACTGCCCAAGTTTCTAACACTTAAACCAATTAACATTCCTATTTATTCATCGTCATTAAAATGTATTAGCTTAAAATTTGAACTTACTGCTTTCCATTTTTGTACTAAGGCAATCAAGTTACACTATAAGAATTCTCACAGTAACGAGTGTATTCCATATCTACTACATGCCAGACTCTCCATGTCATCCGACTCAGCTCGCTGCAGCATGCAAGAACACCAAAATCTACAGGCAGCTATCTATTCAAAGTCACACAAACCTCATAAGTTAGTTCTGCTCGACTCTTTAACTGCCTGCATAAAACTGATCACAAAAAGAGTTTTTTTTATTCTTTACATGACACAGTTTATTGTTACAACACAACCAAATGTAAATGTTAGCTGTTATTTCAACCCGCCAGAGAACATTGCGCATATTAAAGAAGAGGTCATTAAAAGGCAAACTGATATGGACGGGATCAGCTCTCTCCACGGAGTTCCTCGCTTTCAAGACAAAAATTTTTGGGCAGTGGAAAACGAAAATCCTAAAACTACACCCTAATAATCAAACTTCATTTTTGTTCTGCTATTGCTTGATCTTCTGCTGCTGTGTGTGAACGGTTTCATGGAATTCGTATCAAATAAAGTGACTCAAATGATACCAAAAACTACGTGTACACATTCCATATCCGCGCATTGAGTAATATTTGCAGTTATTTGGGCAATTGTATTTCACCGGTATTCTTGTAGAGCACCCTGATAATGGCCGCAAAACGACTGAAACACGAAGGTGAAATTCCACAATGGCGCATATTTTATCAGTGTGCATCTATTGATTTACTACAATAAGTGTAAATAACAAGCACGTGTATATAAAAGGGACTTTTTTCATTTAATTACATTTCAGTAAAATGAACTTCTTTACCGAAGGCATAATTACTCTTTCAACAACGCACTAAATTTACTTCATAAAATAGCGTTACAAACAACCAACGCATGCAAGAAATCCAGCCCTATTCAGCAATAACGTTGGATTAAAATCTACATATTCCATTTCAGACTTATTGTATGTGACACGAAGAAACATTTATCTTCCTACTCATGGCTTAACGTAACGAGAAACGTGGCAAATTTATTTCACACGCGAATGTGGCTCAAAAAATATATTGCAACTGGTGAGTCACATATAGGCTTTGAACCCATCGTTTCTATCCGCCTTGAGGTTAATAACTTCTCTCTCTCTCTCTCTCTCTCTCTCTCTCTCTCTCTCTCTCTCTCTCTCTCCTGATACTGTGCGTGGCAGACGCGGAGCGTGATGCCATGTAACGCTGGCCTCACATCCCGTTTAACACATACATTAGCATACTCTTCTTCAAGCTAGTGGCTGGAACGCGATTGTATGTCGTGACGTAACAGTTAACACTTTGTTTCCTGGTCTCATACAAAGGGTCTCGAGGCATCAGCAGCCTGACAATATTACAGCAATTTTTAAATATAATGGTCCCCAAACCTTATTATCCAGAATTTAGACGGTCTTTCAATTTATATTCTGCTTTTCTAACTATAAATTCAATTACTATATACACTACCAGCGAACAGGGCTGTTGCAAGTTAGCTGGGAGTGTAAAAATGACACTCGATGCTTCTTCCTATTCATTGCTCTTTACGCTGTTTTTCTTATTTCTACACCGAAATTATGGGAAACCACAGCTTCAATAAAGCGTTATTCATTGTAGGCACTCGCCATGACGTGTGCAAAAGAAGAAACGAAAATTCAATAATGACTTTTAAATTTCGTGCAAATATTTAAAGACAAAAAAAAAAAGTTCAAAACAGAAATTGTCTGCAAGTATGGCGCCTTCATTTCTGATGTGTGATTTGGATCGTAATAAGTAGCCTACACGAAGGAATACAATGCAAATATTTTTGTAGCCCCAACTTATTTCTCGTGCTAAACAGAAAGCTGTCGGAAGCGGAAATGCTGGCGGATTATTGATGTTTTGTCATGAGCTGATTTTGCTTTAACAGGAAAAATCTTACGTTCACTATGGAAACAGCTAACTATTTCCATGGAGTACAGTCCTTTTTGAGAAGCTAAACGGTTCTTAGCTAATCTAGAAATTCCCCGCATTTTATGGAACCCGAAGAGCCATTACCAAATGCACTAGCATCCGCCACTTGTCCCTATTCTGTGACAGATCAACCCAATTAATGCCCCCATCCTACTTATTTAAAACCGTTTTAATATAATTTTCCCGTCTATGCTTAGATCTTCCAAATGTTTTCTTTCGCTCAGGGTGCCCCATACGTGCCATACGCCTCACCCATGTCATATTTCTTGATTTCACATAAAACAGCATGTAAAATGGTCGCTAAGGAAACATCTAACAGCAAAGTTTTTAATTGTGTAGTTCTTATGTGTGATTTATAGGTTTTAAATCCAAGTTAATTTATTCCTCCTGCCAGTCCAGTAAATAAGTACTCAACCAGCCTCATCCAACAGGGGGTCATGCACAACATCAGTATACTTGAGACATTTATAATAATAATGAGCAGATGCAATAAATATGACACAACACGTACCGCTTGAACATCACCATCAGATAAGGAATAGCCAAGCAGCTCGCTGGAGTAGCTTCCAGTGGCAAGACATTTGTATCACGTGAGATTTTATGCTTCCGCCGTCTATCCTGTTTCACGAAAATTATTAAATTCTTTCCAGGTGTTTTAAAGAGATATGTCCCTACAAGAAATGTTTTGGTGACGTTCTTACAAATGTTAAGACATCATACAATTTCACGCCATTGCTCAAAGTAACTTAAGGCACACAGTTTAAGCATTAAAATGGTATATTGCAGTAAAGGTTCCTATTTGTGTTACAGCTATATAATCCAATTATTCAGATGGCTTCTTGTAATCATTTGCTTCCACAATACTTCTGGGCAACTATGTCGGGTTATAGCGCGAAAAGTGACCTAGTTTCTCCACTACTAGTTAATTCCTCGACAACCATTTAATTCAAAACACATTTTACGGCAGAAGGGGCATAACGACTGAAAATTCTTCAACAGATACGTATGGTACTTTCTAGGTACGTTGTGTATGACTCTCGTGATAAATAAAACACAACAATTTGTAAATACAGAGTGTGGGCACTTTTGTAACGTTCGTTCTTCCCAAATGCGGTCTTTGCAAATCTGCAGCCAGCCTTGATGTCGTTTGCTGAAGATACATGTCTACTGCCATACTGCGTAAGACAGGAATTATTTTTCTTTGTAATATTTCAGATATTCGTGTCAGTGAAAAAAAAACCTTTCACATAAAAGTTGTGGGTGAAAGAGGTCTGTACAGTTTCTTAGTTACCAGTTTTCTGTAAGATTTGTTTTTTAATAGAATTTATAAATTCAGTTTAATCTTCACGTACTGGAGAGCCTTTATATTGTCTGTAACAACACGAATTTAGTACGAACCAACATTTATCATATTTTATCGAAACACGCAAGGGTATCATAGCGAACGTGGGAGCTGGCGGATACTATATCCCCATGACTTTACGTAGTTGGTTCATAAAATGCAAAAAGGCGCACATTTATTTTAAAAGTTTAGCTTATCAGTTCTTCATACATTCAAACAGAAAAGAATGACGTAATCTTAATAAATTTCATGGCTCGACACATTGGTATTTCGAAACTGAAGAGATATGTCACGGTCAAACTGATTAATAAACAAATATTGCACAAGACTTTAAATGTAGAGTACAAGATTCTACAAAAACAACAGGTAAATTATCATCTTCGAGTGATAGAAAGTAATATAATTCGAAGATAAAATGCAGGAATCAGCACTTGAACACCCAATTATCAATACCTCCCACTTCACGAGAAGAAAGACGTGCACTGGTACAGCATAGCGGTTAGTACGGGTGTACCACCCAGAAGCGAGAAGTAGTCAAATCATGACAGAGTAATGGACAGGCTAAACCGGTCCCAAACACTCACGTTCACAGGCGGATAGACAAGGGTCATTACGAGTGTGTGAGGGCGTTACGATGTAGGACTATAGGAGTAATTTGCATCATCAGCTGTTTTAGAGCAAGCTGCAGTATAAAATGAGAGAATAACATTTTTATATCTGCCGTGCAATTATCTTTATCCTGCACATGACAAATATTACCTCTTTTCACAAATCCTGCCTATATGCGATACACAAACTTTGTTGTTAACGGTAAACCCACATTATTTATAAGAATCTGCGTTTTATATGCACCTAGTATAAAGTCAATTAAGTTTCAACGGGTAATATTGGCACTTAAGAAGTTTCCCTGCAACAATTTGATTTGTACAAATCTTTCTTCAAAGCAAGAACTTACAGAGCGTGTTGAAGAATTGTTAAAAATATATAACTTGAAAGAGAAAAGACTTCCTCGCAAATTCACATCAATTCCGTAAACAAGAATCTGCACTGCATTATTAACCTCACTGCTTTATTATTACATGTATTATATTTATTCAAATTTTGCATCATAAGTGCACAAATATCGTTGCCTATTCTATTAGACCCATCTCTGTGGGCGAGTTCTTGTGGCGATAAAATAATCCTCATTTGTCAACTATCATTCTCTACAGTTGAATATTCAGGGGATTTAGGTCAGACGAACTAACACTAATCTTTATATTTTCCTAAAATTAATATGCTGCAACTTCTTTGTTGTAAGAACGGAATGAAGCTCACCAGAGGTTAAACTAACCTCTACGATTTGGTCATAAAAAAAAATATTACATTATATTTTTAAGACGCTGGACACAAGGCCCCGAAATATCGAAATATACTAATAATATCGTCGATGTTATATCGTAAACAAATATCGTCTACAGATACACATAAGCGTATATGGATCCACAGATCATCGACTTTTATACATAGTCTATTAAATATGCTAACTGCATTAAAGAAAAGTCCAAGAAACGTGTGACGTGGAAGTATAGTTACAAAGTATAATGTTCGATATTTATTCATGTTCCCAAACCCCATATGCACAGCTAACAAATATTTGACAGCACCCATTCAGCCCATAACTTTAGAATGCTTTCGCCGAAGCTTCATAAATTTCCCGGTACTCCCTAATATAACTGTAATTGCTGCATGAGGGAAATTCCTGTCTCATAAGTTGGTTCGTCGCCTTGGGGATGAGGTCAGAAGGAAAAATGGGGAACCAACAGTTGGTTTCTCCTTCACGACAATGCTCCAACACATCTGTCGGTTTTGGTCAAGGATTTCTTGGCAAAGAGCAAAGTGACCCACTGGAGCATCCCCCATACTCTCCTGACCTGGCTGCAGCTGATGTGTACCTGTTTCCTCGACTGAAACCAGCACTGAAGGGCGGTGCTTTTGTGGTATTACTGATATCATTAACAATGCGACGGAAGAGCTGAAAAGGCTTTTCCAAAATTGCTTCCAGGAATGTTTCCAAGATCTTTATAGTCGCTGGCAGAATTGTATAGTTGCACGGGGGGACTATTTAGAAGGAAATATAGCTTAAATGATGGTACTGTTTTGTATTTCTCTGAAATAAAGTGATCCGGTAAACATTCAGTCGCTACCACGTATAGTCCTAAGAAACAGGATATTTCCTTTCCTACTCAAGAAATATCATTGTTCTTTTAAGTGGAAGGTGAATCAACGACTTGTGAGCTTATTATTTTCAGCCAGGTCGTTCCAGACCACATGCCCACAACTTGTGTCTTTGTGATTTTTTTTTTACATATTTGTTTCTTTGAAATTTTCTTGTTGAAGTATCATAATTAACTTTCTGTGCGCATTTTTTCTTTACATATCAGTGCTACATTTCCCACTCAGCCCGTCAACCAAAATGACAATAATCAATAAAGCAACAAATAATTAGAATAGCCGTAAAGTGATTTTTTTTCCAATGCTAGTGACGCGCGCTCGCTGATGTAAAACATTACTACTTACGTTATACAAGTACTGCCATCAAAGTTAGGTAAATCTTCATTCATATGTCTAAGCCAATAAAATTCTAAATTAAAATGAATATTTGCGACACAGATACAGGCCAGCAATTATTATTACTATTAACAATGTATAGTTTCTCACATAATTCGTAATCCATCATTCCAACTTTTATAAACAAAGGATCATTTAACCTTCCCATTCAACTTCTGCGGCCTACTTTCCTTATACTTCAGGAAAGATACCTCTGAATATACAGAATGACGCTTGTGCAGTTCGGCACCAATGACCTAGCGGACAACTTAACACGTAAAGTAAAAAATGAAAAAATTCTCGGTTTTGAAAATGTTTTCATAACTGACTACAGTGATGAGAGGGGTTAGTTGTAAACATCCACAGCGCAAGAAGACTTACTCTATCATTCACCGAACGTCTTTGGAAAAATATGGAAAGCTTCATAAAGAAAGTTTTGTAACTTTTTCATAGCGCAACAGCCCCTAGTGGGCCAGAGCCTCACGATAACACCCAAGATACACCACACTCGGTAGAACTTCTCTGGACGATGATCATCCCAACGCAGAGACCTCTACCTGACAACACACAACACTCATAAGATTATCTATGCCTCAGGCGGGATTCGAACCCATAATTCCAGCAGAAGAGTGACCGCAGACCACGTCTTAAACCGCGCGTCAACTGAGATCGGCAGCCTTATAATATCTAAATAAAGTGTGCAATTTCCGGCCCAACTATGTGAAAACACGCCAAGTTATTAAGACACTGGTATGGTTTGTTAGGATATTTAATCCAGATACCTTCTTATATAGGTTGAAATATTGTAGCTAAACAGCAAAGTTACAGCTCAAATCACATTCACACCGAAGCGGAGAGTACCAAATTCGTTAGAATAAAGCAAAAGTAGCACAAAAAAACTAAATAACAGAGTTTAACCATTCTAATTACAGCATGATTGAGAATACTCGTTCTGCAATAAGAAACTGGACTGTAACTCCATAAGCAGCAATACGTTCAGTATGTGGCTGGTTATAACTCACACAGCTCCATCGAAGATTTACAAAATCAGTTCAAACCATTTCTGAACTAGGAGTTCAATGACGCAATATTAATAGAAGTTTCAACAGCCCCTACCCCAAGGTGAAACTGCTTGTCAGTATGAATGGTCAGACAGATACGAGCACCTTCTTTTTAATTCCACGCTGTTTTGTTTTCACTTGCATAACTTAATGCAATTGTAGCATCAAAATACAACAATTGGATCCTCATCCACCTGCATGTTGTCATACATCTAAGTGCTGAGGTAAGAGATGGGAAAAGTTCACTATGCCTCAAGGTAAATTTACAACTAGCAGCTTTCAACGCTCCTCAATCAGATTTATTCAGTACATCCCTGCCTTCGTTGCGTATAGCCATATTTCAAAATATAACGATGATAGGCAAAGACAGGTTGCATTAATTAAAGTAATAAATTATCAAGAGTTGCAGATGTCACTACACACTGTAAGTCAAACTTTCAGAGCACGAGCCCTGACACAGTAGCAGGCAGCAGAATATTCGACACTAAGAACTCGGCAGCAGTATGAACGTGTCACCGATTTTCCAGTGAAAACCTACATATTTTCAAAACGTTTTCTCTGTAATTATGCATTAGGAATTGGCCTTGACATTCACTTATTACAAGACGACTGTTAATGAATTTTCAAATTCATTTTACGTTACTTGTATCTTCCCGCAGTAATTCTAATTGGTAATTATAAGGATGTAAGGCCGTGTAGTCTGGTAGATAATACTCATAATATCACGAGAGTTTCTACGCTTTCGCGGCGGTACCACTGAACTTTCTGTTCATCTGAGATATTACGCTGAGACACTGGACAATCGGTGCCTCACCTTTGGGGACAGCGCGGTGGTCCCATCTCGAAGGGCAATATGCCCAATATGCACTGAATTATTCAATGGATAATTGACCCCTGCAGATGGGACCACCACACTGTCCTGAAATGTCGTACACCGTCATTCAGTGATGCGGTGTAGTATCCCCCCAAAAGACGATAGCCTCATAAAAATTACTGTGAAGGATGGAAGCATCAGGCTCCCCTGAAACGTCAGTAACTACACGGCGTCACAACCCAGAATACTGGAACCTTCACCAACACCGCTGTACAAAACCTCACATTTGACAGTTTTACTTGTTTAAACGGGACCGCAGTAGCACAGTGGTTAAGGTGCTGTGCTACAAATCGGAAAATCGCTGGTTCGATCCCAGCTGGTGTCAGTGGATTTTTCATTGACATAAAATCCTGCCGATCGCACTATGGCCCTGGGGTCGACTCGGTCTCTAACAGAAATGAGTACCAGGAGCATAGAGAGTTCTTTACGAACTAAATATATAACGCTTTATGTGGAGACCGCATCCTTCGGTCCGTCGGTCTCTGATCTAGTGTACGCTTCTAAACTTCATGATATTTGGTACACTCGTACGAATTCTTTAATAATTTGTCGTGCGGACGTGTGTTTATTAATAGCAAGTCCACCAACAGTCATACTTACTTTAGGAGATTAAATAAATTTCAATCTGTACTTTCAACATTTATTTTCCGATTTGGGTGAAATTAGGTATATAAGTGACTAAACATAATGCTGTTAAGGACACGTGAATTTCACGAAAATCGGCCCAGCGAAGGTCATACTTTTCGTGTGGGCGTAAAAAAATTAATTTACGCCTGCAACGCGAAGTAGCAGGACATTTTTAAAGAAAAGAACTGCTAGGTTAACTCCGTGTATTATGTCAAGGAGTACATCATTCTCAATTTCATTTGTTATATGCCCTGAATGAGTTAACAACAGACCGCCATCGGCCGTACTGGTTGGCGGTAAAAGTGTTTACAAAATCTACTGTCACAACAAAGATTCTCCTTGTGACAATTATAGTGTTTCGATAGTTATCGACGATCGCAAACAATGTCGGTGAAGGTCGAACATGTACCAGCATAAAAACAAACGAAATTCTATGTGACCGGCGTCAATAATGTAACCACACTGTGGCTGATGCAAGTCTGAATTAGTCATCCGTAGCAAGAATTGGATATCGTAAATTTATCACGTGGTGTGCAGAATAAATATTTCGATTACCCATTTTTAAAAACCCATGCAAAAGTCATGTTGGTCTGCCAGCACTTTATCACATTATACAAAATTAGCTCTTTGACCAAGGAGATGAAATGTTTCTTTTACGGATCCGACAGCCAGACGGGGAAGCTATGCGTGTCGTTTGGTTATACCTCCCGAAGATACAGTACCACAAACAGCAAACTTGAATCTTCAACAACACCACTATGACTGCTTCAGATTTTGCATTATTAAAACTACTTCCGGAAAGAACTTGATTTCATGACAAGTAATTGCTTTACAGTTTTGTTTTCATGGCTCGACAGCCCTAATAGGCCTATGCCCCCTTATTGTTGAGGTTTCGAGATCACACTAAGAAACACCAAACTCGTTAGGAATCCTCTGAACAAGCGATCGGTCCGTCGCAGAGACCTCCACCTGACAACACACAAAAATCACACGAGACAGATATCAAGCCCCGGCGAGATTCGAACCCGCAATCCCAGCCGCGTGGTCAATGGGATCAGTGATTTGCACTCACTCACTCATTCACTCATTCCATGGAGCAGAATCCTTCTTGAGAAACTAACCGATTCTCAGCTAGTCAAGAAATTCCCCTCATTTTATGAAACCCGAAGGTTCATTACCGCATTCACACGTGCCCGCCACCTGTCTCTGTCCTGAACCAGCTCGATCCAGTCCATGCCCCCACATCCCACCTCCTAAAGATCCATCTTAATATTATCCTCCCATCTATGCCTGTGTCTTCCAAGTGGTCTCTTTCCCTCAGGTTTCCCCATCAAAACCCTGTATACGCCTCTCCTCTCCCCCATATGTGCTACATGCCCTCTCATCTCATTCTTTTCGATTTAATCACCCGAATAATATTGGGTGAGGATTACGGATCATTAAGCTCCTCATTATGTAGTTTTCTCCTCTCCCCTGTTACCTCGTCCTTCTTAGGCCCAAATATTCTCCTCAACACCCTATCCTCGAGCATCTTCAGCCTACGTTCCTCCCTCCCTCAATGTAAGAGACCAAGTTTCATATAAATGCAAAACACCAGGCAAAATTATAGTTCTGTATATTTTATTCTTTATATTTTTGGATATCAAACTGGAAGACAAATGATTCTGCACCGAATAATAGCAAGCATTCCCTGACTTCAGTCTGCTCTTAATTTTTCGTGAATGGAGTTTTGATGATTTAGGGTTGTGTCCCACATTTTTCAGCATATACTAAAAGGGAACTACAAATGTAAATGTAGTATATAACTATTTGATGAACGTTATGTTTCCGAGTTAAGAAATAAGTTGACAAAAGTAGTTCAAATGCATTAAATAACAACCCGTAACGCAATTGCTGGTAACTACATACTAGCCGTCGTCGCTAAAGCTATAAAAAAAACCTAACTGAGCTATGAAAAAACCTAACTGCGAAGGATGGTACATGCACTTCGCAAAAATTGTGTCAGGAAGGCTGACGTTTAAGTTTTGTGAAATATTACAGCTGCCCAACGGAACTGTATAGTGTATTTCACGATATATCCAACAGAGATTACTTTGAACGTGTTCGTGAAGGCTCTTCTGTGTAGGTCTAAAAGCCTTTACTAAATCTGCAAGATGAAACGGGTCGCTGAAAAATGGGTTCTACTGGTAGGTAAATTAACCAATCTCCACCAGCAACAAATATTATAATCTTAATTTTGTGCTATGTTAGGAAATGTACACCCATTACCAATAAGACCTATTACAAGAGCGTAGATGGACATTCGTGCGCAGGTGAGGACGATCTGGAAGAGTGCTGGTGCGCTGCACTGTCAGCCTCCTGATATCTCGAGATCTAATTTGCTCTGAAGCACGACGTGCACGGAACTATACTCACGAGCAGGGCCCATATAAAGATAATGAATATGTTACAAAACACAAGCCAACAGGTTTTTAATATTTTACGTACGTTGCATCGTACGATGATTAGTTTGTAGAACCAACTTTACATGCACTAAATGTGTTCTTCATACTTCATCAATTCTCCAACATGTTTCAGCACGCCACACCTGCATCATCAGAGAATCTTCGTGGTTGTTATCAATCCGCTTTCAAATCACCCGTTGTATCACTGTGAATGTATTCACTTATCATACAACGGACCTTTTAAAGCGTTATGATAACTATTAGGCACTGTCCCTGATGATGGCACGTGTGTTGTGCCGAAACATGTTGGAGGATTGAAGAATACACTTAGTGCGTGTAAAGCTGGTGCTGCTAACCAAACATGCCAAATGATCTGGGTTCGAGTGCAGGTTTCATTTGAAGCAAGTTACGAATATTTTGGCGAATACTTAGGAGAAATTTTTACATAATCCATGACCATGCATCACGCTGGTTAGATATGGTAACTCTTATTCGTTTACATGCATTTACTGGTTTCGTTACCATATCTAACACTGCTGAGAAAGTTAAATACCTTAGTATTCAGATTGAAAGAATAAATTTTAAAAACTAAATGCTCGTATTAATATTTGACACATATCAGATCAGGCAAATCCTCCCCGCGATTACAACGCAGGTAACGGGCTTAGCAAGGGCAAAAATTTGCGTGTCTGAAACACGCCACATATACTAAAGACTAGAGGTTTTTACCCTTACGATCAATGTAACCATTTATGCTGTAAAATTTTCACATTTACATTTCCTCTGTAAAACCGAAATTTTCAGTTTAGCTACACACTACGCATTCACTTACGTATCCCACATCTGTCAATCGGTAAGTTCCTTGTACACATGATAAGCTGAACAGCAATTGTATATTATTCCACGTCTAGCTCCTTTATTCTTGGAAGTTCCCCAAGTTTTTTCAACTAGCACATGGCTCAGTCTTATGCGCATGCATATTGAATACTGTATTATTAACGCTACGAGCCAAGAAAAATGACGTTACGTAACATACACCCTCAAACTTAATGCTGCAAATACATCACGTGTAACAGATAAAGTAGGATGATTTACAGTACAAGCACGCCATAAACGATAAGCATCCTAACCACACCTCTGACGAGAAATAATTCGTGTTATTATGTATGTATCTGTTATTTATTTATTTATTTATTTACTGAATTGCCCTTCGTTCTTTACAAGAACTCGTGCCCATTAACACCAGATTCCTATGAAGCGCAGATTCCTTAATTACATAACTATTTACGTTGGTCTGTTCTCTCATTTTGTTACTCACACTAACACACCACTACCATTACTCGAACAAGACAATCTTACCTCCTATCTTCTCTGATTTTTTTTTAATTTCTCATTCTGTTCTCCGGAGCTTGCAATAAGGACCGCGTCGTAGTGACATTATATTCCCATTGCGTTTATGTTTAAAGCAGTTTGTTCCAACATATTGTACCTCAGAATCGTAGCTTCTTGGAAATAGCGTTTTGTTACTTGGCGAGCGGTTCCCGCTCTTTCGAAGAATCGCAGTCTTCATCTGCAGGATTAAGGGGTCTACTTGGAGTGCTTGAACCTGAAGACACGGCACGATGATACTTCGACGTGTCGGTAGCTACGCGCCCAAACAAGACAAAGCCCCACATCCCAGATGAATCAATCATAAGCAGCACGGCTGTGAAAACCTGAAGTCTCACATCTTCACATCTTCGATCTCCGTTACAATTTTACAGTTCTTCCTCTCTTACAGGACACATTCTCAGTTCCACTCAACCACTTACTAGACACAATTTATACCCTCCAATTTTGCGTTTCTGAACAACGTAATAATACAGGCTATTTGGCATACTCCATCCCCAACCACAGGGTAATCTTTCTCTCTCGAATCCTGTCCTAATCCCTCTTGTTTTCTAATCCCTGTGTTTTGTACGTGTTATTTAATTATGCTGTAAACTGCCAAAATTGCATATCTTTATTATAGAATTTTCTTCATTTCACACATCAGATATATATTTTTCTGTGAAACTCTCCGCCAAACAAAACGTCAATTCTAATTTTCTGTTACATCGACATAGTTTCTTTCCTTTCACAAACGAAATGTTACTCAATATGCAATATTTCTTCATCCGTCATCGGTTTTACGATTTCGTGTAAAGTGAATTAACGGGTCAAATTACTAAAGGTAAGTTATTAGCTTCCGAAATAAACACCCTACTTTTATGCATCTTTATTTGAAATGTGTAGTATTGTGTTCACAGGCATGTTACTAAATACACCCGTAAGGTTTCGAGGGTGTTAAATACTATAGCATAGAAAAGGATTCGCCAGAAACAAAGTTGTTAATTACGAATGCTGAAACCATGTTCTTGTATTAATCTCGTTGTACGGGGGAAGTTCCTATTTGATTGTATTACACACACGCAAATGAATAATAATTCAAGTCACTTCGGCTTCTGTTTATTTACGCGCTGACCCAACAGCTCAATGACCAATTACAAAGCCAGCACGAATACACATATACAATACACGTACAAAATAAAAAATCAAAAGAAACGTAGCACAAAACAAACACTGCACACTTCAAACAACAAAGAAAATTGGGTGAGTTTAAGTGATGAATCAGCTGCCGAATTTGATTCTAATAATAATAATAATAAACACTTCAACACATGCAAGGAAACAGGGGTACAATTGGACAAAAAACACTGGTATGAACATGTGCAAAAATCAGCAGAAACAAGTCCAGGAGGCTAGGTAACCATATTGTGGAACCAACAAGTACAAACTTACAGAACTATCCCCAAAAACAACACAGACATTATAATCGTGGTAATGAAAATGGAGCATGTATGTTAATAGAAGTTGCAATCTCAGGAGACAGAAATGTGATTAAAAAAGAAGCCGAGAAGATTCTAAAATATAAAGACCTTACAATGGAAATAAAGCGCACGTGAAATGTAAAAACAAAGGTGATACCAGTAATAATAGGGGCGACTGGGATTATTTCAAAGTCATTTAGAAAATACGTGAGCAACATACCAGGAAAACATGTAGTCGAGGAACGTCAGTAAACAGCCATATTTGGGCACTGCACACATACTCGGAACTTACTAATGTAAAAGTACAATAGGTTCAACACTGAAACTAACGATATAAGCACTATGAATAGTAACAACAGAATAGCTGCAACACTGTATTCCCTAGGGACATAGTTTGTCTCAGGAATATAAGTATAAATACCCTGCATAAAGGAGATGATAATGATGATGATGATGATAATAATAATAATGTCAGTGTGGTAGCTCCGAGCTCTTAACCATTGTCCAACTCGTAAGTAAAAAACGTATTACTGACGTAAACATAAGCAGAGCAGTGCTTAAAACCACGTGACCATAGAAAACTTTCGTAACAATTCAATTCTCATTAGACAGTAAATCTGTTCTCACTAAGTCCAAACGTAGACCGAATTCTACTATCGTATAATACAGTAAGGGGTTTTTTTTGAGCTCATGGTTCCGTGCATCGCAATTCAATGTTAACAAAAATCCAACCAGATGCAACAGTATGCAGATGTTTATTTACTGCAAAGTCACTCTACATGTTTCGGGTGTCACAGCACCCATCATCAGGAGTACTAAAAACTGTAACCGCAGCCTCCGGTAC
>Ga0123352_10001276_pt1 | contig 33088 bp, 31 predicted proteins | sample TergutLab28metaG_FD_89700 | JGI IMG/M metagenome (GOLD analysis project Ga0123352, IMG submission 89700) | Labiotermes labralis P1 segment gut microbial communities from Petit-Saut dam, French Guiana - Lab288 P1 | ecosystem: Host-associated > Arthropoda: Insects > Digestive system > Gut ...
AGATGTCCATATTGATTCTTCATAAAAATGACTCCTAACGTAGTTTTTCATTCTACATCAGGAGTCCCTTTTTCGCAATGTCCGTTTTTAGGGGGCCTGTTCACCGATTAACCCCCTCTACTCTCTATATTATGCCTTGTGCTTTTTACACCCTCCCCTCTGCTTGTTCTCCCAGTTTTTCAGTTCTTTCTGCTCTTCCTCGCTGTCGTAGTACCGCTGAATCATTGGTAACATACATCTGGCGAGGCGTTCGATGGCATGGTCTGGGATGGACATTCCGCTGCTGGATTGGGGCGGTGGTGGCACTAGGTGACGGATACCGTCTGCAACATCCTTTCTGTCGTGTAATGGCTTCTGCGCCACCAGTATACCATGCCTGTCAAGTTCCCAAATAGCAGATGCTTTCCTTGTCAAGGGTAGGGTGGAGATTTTTGCGGTTTTTGCAAAAATACTACCCGACCTTGACAACGGGAGGAATCGTAAAATAACAAGTGGTCTTGTGACATGAAAGGTCACAAGACCTTGAATACAAAAGGGGTGTGCCCTGTTTCGGGGCATACCAAAATGAAACGTGAGGCAGTGGTGTACGTTTCGTGCACTCCCATGCATCCCTGAAACAGGGAGTCACAATCATCACTCATGGTGGTACTCCCCATTTCAGGGCATACCACAAAGGACGCCCTGTTTTGAGGCTCCCTCCGTGTTTCACGGAGTCATTCTTAAAATATGCCGTGGCCTGATTCCGCTGAAAGCGGGGTACTCCGTGAAACACGGAGCATCCTGCTTCTCAAAAACAAGGCTGAAAGCCGCTACTCAACATTGGGACAAGTTGTCCCAATGTTTCGGGTTTGGGGTGAACCCCAACAAGCAAAATTTATCAGATTTACCGTATGCGGTAAATCTGATAAATTCGCAAATGGCAAGCCAATTGCCCTGCTTGCAGGTTTGTGAAAGCAGCTAAAATCAGCTCAATTTGATGAAAAATCGTAGTCATAAAAACAATTTTGCTTTCCAGCAAAAGAAGCTATTGACCTATTAGGTAAATTCGTGTACAATAAACTTACCTAATAGGTCAATAGCAAGGGAGGACGATGATTTATGGTTGCAAAATTATTCGAGTTAGAACCTCAAAGGCGAAATGCTATCTTAAATGCTGCCCTAAAGGAATTTGCATCCAAAGGTTATACCGAGGCATCAACAAATGTCATAGCAAAAGAGGCTGGCATTTCAAAAGGGTTAATGTTCCACTATATTAAAAGCAAGGAAAATCTCTTTTTTATTGTCTTTGATTATTTTACAGATGTAATGGATAAAGAATATTTTGAGTTAATGAATTTCAGTGAGAAAGATATTTTTGAAAGACTGCGGCAATCATATCTTTTGCAAATTGAAATAGTAAAAAAACACCCTTGGATTTTTAACTTAAATAAACTGTCTGCCGCTTCTAATCCCGAAGAAATTAAAAAAGAGCTTGAAAAAAGAGCGAGTGAAAAGCTACTGTCAAGTAATATCCTAGATATGATTGATGAATCTAAATTTAGAGCGGGGTTGGATATTGAAAAGTGCAAGCAGTTTATACTGTGGGCCAATATAGGCTTTACAGAACAAATCCTCGAAGAAGCCCGAAACATAGAGTTCGACGATTTGGATTATGATGCTATTGTTGCAAAACTTGATGATAACTTGCAGGAGTTAAAAAAAATATATTACAAATAAAAGGAGCAGAGACAAAGATGGTAAAGAATTATTTTTATTTAATCGTTGGAATATTGTGTGTACTATTTGCAGTTACTCAAACACTGAACGGGTTGCAAACAATGTTGCCCATTTTACATGGTTCAAATATTGATAATAGTACCATGACGGTTTTTACCTATCAATGGCACATCATAAGCGCAGAAAATGTAGTTTTTGGAATGGCATTAATAATCATGGCATTTCAAAAAAACATAGCAAAAGTAAAGGTTGCAGCTTGGGTAATTGCCGCAATTTTGTTTGTGCGTGGGGTTGTCACGACACTTGTTACAGTTTTGCTTGGCATAAGCAATGTAATGAATTTATTGACATCAACAATAGCAATTTCAGTATTAGTCGTATTGTTATTGCTGGGAGCACGAATAAAAGATAAATAGCTTATCATTAAGAATTGTGGCTTGTAATGATATGGATAGAGTAAAATGGCTTTTATGTCCCACTTGCCAAAACAAGACACGGACAAAATGCGACAAGATACCACAAGATACCACAAGATACCACACTAACAAACTTTCCCTTATTCTGTCCAAAGTGCAAACGGGAAACTTTAATAAACGTCCAACAACTAAATATATCAATTATCAAAGAGCCAGACGCTAAGACGCAGAGCCGATAACTTGTGAAGTAGAGAACTCTCATACTCACGGTTAGCGGCTTTTTTGCTATCAAAGCGAAGTCAAAGCCGCCGTTCCCTTTATCAAAAAGCGGACTTCGGAGGGCAATGACTTTTTATCGTTTAGGGAACCGGCGGCATTCGGAGGATGCCGCCATGTTCTATTGCATATATCATTCCAAAAACTACAATAGACCGCTACATGGCGATGGCGGTCTGATTTAACCTACTTACAAGAAAACATTTCTTTGCCACATTGGGACAAGTTGTCCCGAAATAGTCCCCTGTTGCCGATCCCCGCCGTGTTCCAATCATCAAGCAGTCCCACAAAAAAATGATGATTGGAGGCCATAACATGGCTGAAATAAATCTGCGTGATTTTTATCCGCACCACACAGATTGTATCGTTGAAGTGTCCGATGAGATCGTAGCAACATTGCGTCAAGCTGAACGAGTGGAATCAAATTACACACGGCGCAAGTATCGCAATAAAGCATATTATTCGCTGGATGTCGGAGATGGAATTGAGCATGATGCACTTTTCCCACCCCTACCATCCTGTGAGATATACGAAAAAAGGTGGAGAGATGAACTGCTTTACGCTGCGCTTGACACGCTATCAAACAAGCAGAGGAAGCGTGTGTATGCACATTACATTTTGGGGTTTTCTCAAACGGAAATAGCAAGGGTTGAGCATATAAATAGAAGCGCCGTATCCGTTTCTATCTCTGCCGGACTTCGACGAATGGAAAAATTCTTGAGGAACTCTCTCTGATCTATCCTATCGCTACCATACAGCGGATGCCAAAGTTGACTTTTGTGCCCATCTGTGCATGAAAGCATATTGAATTGTGCCAACATCCCCGCCGCATCATTGCATGACAGCGGGGGTGTTGATATAATTAAATCAGCTTAAATGCTTGGAGGTGAACCCCATGAAAGCAGTCATTTATGCCAGATATTCAGACCACACCCAGCGGGAAGAGTCCATCGAGGGTCAGCTCCGTGAATGTCAAGAATATGCCGACCGAAACGGCATCACCGTCCTCGGCAATTACATAGACCGTGCCTTGTCAGCCAAGACGGACAATCGCCCCGAATTTCAGCGCATGGTTGAGGACAGCGCAAAGGGCTTATTCGATGTCGTGATTGTCTGGAAATTAGATCGCTTTGCCCGAGACCGTTATGACAGCGCACATTACAAACGACTGCTCCGCAAGAATGGTGTCAAGGTCATCTCTGCAAAAGAGAATATCTCCGAGGGACCGGAGGGCATTATCCTAGAATCCATGCTGGAGGGCTATGCGGAATACTACTCTGCCGAACTATCCGAGAAGATATAACGAGGACAAAAAGAGAACGCCCTCAAAGCGAAAAACAACGGTGGGAATACGCCCTTGGGTTACGTTGTCAGCGATGGGAAACTTGCTATTGACCCGCTGACCGCGCCCCTTGTGATGGAGATTTTCACTCGCTACGATAACGGCGAAACAATCAACGCAATCACGGAATCGCTCAACGCTCGTGGTCTGACTACAAAGAAAGGTAAGCCTTTCAAAATCAATGGAATTAGCATTATTTTGAAAAACAGAAAATACATCGGTGAGTATAAATACGGTGCGGTTATTATTCCAAAAGGGATTCCGTCCATTGTGGACGATGGACTGTTTGACCGAGTGCAATATCGCATGGCAAAGAACAAAAAAGCCCCTGCCAGATGGAAAGCAGCGGGAGAATATTTGTTGACAACCAAACTTTTTTGTGGCACTTGTGAACGCCTTATGGTCGGCGAGAGCGGCACCAGCGGAACAAAGAGAATCGTACACTATTATTACAAGTGCGGCGGTGCAAAACGGCATACAGGGTGCAAGCGGAAATCGCTCAAAAAACACTGGATTGAACGTGTGGCTGTTCTGCTCACGGTAAACACGGTACTACAAGACGATGAAATCAACCGTATTGCGGAATCTATCTTGGTATTGCAAGAAAAAGAAGATACCACACTCCCCGCCATGCGCCAGCAGTTACAGGAGTGCGAAAAGGCGATTGACAATATGCTCAACGCCATCCAGCAGGGCGTATTGACCCCAACCACCAAAGAGCGATTGGAACAGTTAGAAGCCCAACGAGAGGACTTGAAAATCGGTATCTTGCAAGCCCAAATGCAGAGACCACGCTACACGAAAGAGCAGATTGTCAGTTGGATTGGGCGGTTCAAATACGGAAGAGCTGACGATCCAGAGTATCAGAAGCAGATTATTGACGTATTTATCAACTCAATCCATGTGTTTGACAATAAGCTGATTTTTACCTATAATTTCAAGGACGGCACAGAGACTATCACGCTAAAGGAAATTGAAGAGGCGTTCGGTTCGGATTTAGCTCATTGCGTTCCACCAGCAGAAAACCCTTGCAATTACAATGATTGCAAGGGTTTTTTGGTTCTGGAAATGTGACATATTATGACAATCTATGTCAGTGTGTTCGGGTCAAATCTTAGGTTGTTTTTAAATCCTGGGGTCAAAGATAGGGGGGCTCATTGACAAAACCATAACTCTTACGATACAACACAGACAGGCGTTGCCACTACGGTAGGCGGTTAGCTGACCCTCCGAAGGGAGGTGATGCTCATGTCGGTGTTCGAGACTATGACATTGATGTTCGCAACTGCGATGCTGATACTGACAGCTTTGGACTACATAGACAGAAAATAGCCGCCCTGTCTGCAAAACAAGCGGCTATTTTCTAGTAGCTAATCTGTTTTAAAGACTAACCGTTTACCGGCAACGCCTCTTTGTATTTCTAGTATACTACCCGTTGGCAGATTTGTCAACGCCATTTTACAAATGATATACTCACGCACTGCCCTTACACTCATCTTCCACATGTTTTACCCACTTTTCTAACATACACGCCTATGCAACGAAGTTGAGGGCAGAGTACCATTTTGGTATTCTGTCCTTTCAGTCTGAAACTAACCCCGGTATCACGCTCAAGCGTAGATGTCGGGGCTGCGTTGTGTGGGGCACCCATAATATGCATTGTCATCCTTGAAATCCAAAAAATAGACCGTAAGATTTAAAGTGTCTTTCAAGTGGTGCGACTAATATAATACCAATATAAAAAACAACACAGCCAACCAAAATCAAAAAATTCCCCCTCATTCTGCCTTGATTTATTGCCGCAACTGGGGTATACTACATTTGGGTTAATTTGCTCAACACACACAAGATGTAGAAATGGAGCACAGGACATGGCGGGGAAAACAATGCAAAACGGCTACGGCAACGAATCAATCAGCGCCCTGAAAGGGGCCGACCGGGTGCGGAAACGGCCCGGGGTTATCTTCGGCTCGGACGGGTTGGAGGGGTGTCAACACGCCGTGTTTGAGATTTTATCCAACTCCATCGATGAGGCGCGGGAAGGGTTTGGGAGCAAAATCATCGTGACCCGTTTCAAGGATGGTGCCATTGAAATCGAGGACTTCGGTCGTGGTTGTCCGGTGGACTATAATCAAACCGAAGGGCGGTATAACTGGGAGCTTGTTTTCTGCGAACTCTACGCCGGGGGGAAATATAAAAACCAAGAGGGGGACAATTACGAGTTCTCTTTGGGGCTAAACGGCCTCGGTTCTTGCGCCACCCAGTACGCTTCGGAATATATGGACGTGACCGTTTACCGGGACGGACAGAAATACAGCCTCCGCTTCGAGCGTGGCGAGAACATCGGCGGGTTAAATGCCGAGCCGTATTCCGGAAAACGCACCGGCTCGATCATCCGTTGGAAGCCAGATTTAGAGGTGTTCACCGACATCCAAATCCCGGCAGAGTTTTTCATGGACACTCTGAAAAAACAAGCGGTGGTCAACGCCGGTGTCACATTTATTTTCAAAAATCAACTGGAGAGCGGCGGGTATGAAACCACCGAGTTTCTTTATGAGAACGGCATCATCGACTACGTCAAAGAAATCGCCGGGGAGGATCCACTGACCCAACCCATTTTCTGCCAGACCGAGCGGCGGGGCCGAGACCGGGCGGATAAAGATGAGTACAAGGTGCGGCTGTCCGCTTCGTTTTGCTTCTCCAATCGGGTGAATTTGATTGAATACTACCACAACTCTTCCTACTTAGCCCACGGCGGCGCACCGGAAAAGGCCCTGAAGAGTGCCTTTGTCGCAGCGGTGGATGCGTATCTCAAAAAAGAGGGGAAGTACCTGAAAAGCGAGAGTAAAATCAACTTCACAGACATTCAAGACTGCTTGGTCTTTGTCTCTAACTGCTTTTCCACCCAAACGTCCTACGAGAACCAGACCAAAAAGGCCATCACCAATAAATTCATCCAAGAGGCCATGACGGAATTTCTCCGCAGTCAATTGGAAGTCTATTTCATCGAACACAAAGCGGAAGCTGACCGGATTGTAGAGCAGATTTTAATCAACAAACGCAGCCGGGAGACCGCCGAGAAGGCACGGCTGAACATTAAAAAGAAACTCTCCGGCAACCTAGACATCATGAGCCGGGTTCAAAAATTCGTAGACTGCCGTACGAAAGACTTAGACCGCCGTGAACTCTACATCGTTGAGGGCGACTCTGCCATGGGTGCGTGTAAACTGAGCCGGGATGCCGACTTCCAAGGTATTATGCCCGTGCGGGGGAAGATATTAAACTGCTTAAAGGCCGATTATGACAAAATCTTCAAAAGCGACATCATCACCGACCTGCTCCGTGTCCTCGGTTGCGGTGTGGAGGTGCGCAACAAGCATACGAAAGACCTGAGCAACTTCTCCATGGAAAGTCTCCGCTGGAATAAAGTCATTATCTGCACCGATGCCGATGTGGATGGGTTCCAGATTCGCACGTTGATTTTGGCTATGCTTTATCGGCTGGTGCCGACATTGATTGAAGAGGGGTATGTGTATATTGCCGAGTCTCCCTTGTATGAGATTGAGAGCAAGGGCAAGACCTATTTCGCCTACTCCGACCGAGAAAAAGACCAGATTGTGGCAGGGTTCAACGGCGCCAACTACACCATCAGCCGCTCGAAAGGTCTCGGTGAGAACGACCCCGACATGATGTGGCTCACCACGATGAACCCGGAGACCCGGCGGCTGATTAAAGTAAGCCCCACAGATGCCCAACAGACGGCGGAGGTGTTTGACTTACTGCTAGGGGACAACCTCGCCGGACGGAAAGAGCATATTGCGACCAATGGACATAAATATTTGGATTTGGCGGATATTTCGTAGGGGGTTGGGTGTTTTGCAAAATATTTACTATACTATAATATCAATAATTGCAGTGGGCGGCTTACTTAGTCCAGCACTTCTTTTGTTTGTTAAGTCCATAAAATCAAAGCTCTATGGAGTTTTGCCTAAGGATATTTATGTTAGTAGAGATGAGTATGCAGATACCTTTATCCTAGTTGCTCTACCTTTTATTCCTGTCGTTTTATGGTTTTTGTTAGGCATTGGCAATCCTCATCTTTTTGTGGCAATAATGATTTTTATCCAGTTTTTATCCACCTTCATTTTGTACAAATCACTAGACACCGATAAAAAAGGGCTAATCTTTCTAATCTGTGTTGGTATTTACTCTGTTGTTTCCTATTTTCTTTTCGCAATATGTGGCAAGGGCCTCTTGACGATGATATTGTTGTTTATAGCTATCGTACTGTCAGTGCCGCTTTACGCAGGAACCGCCTATTATCGGGTCGCTAGAAACCTTAAGCCTGATGGCACAAAAGCCCCCATTAAGACAGTAGTCGTTGAAGATGAGCTATACTTAGTTGCTTGTCGCCATAGTTCAACGGAATGGATACTACTGCCCTGCGAAATAACAGTTGAGGGAATTAAGAGCAAACTTGAATTTATCAACGATAAGTATCTAATAAAAAGCCTGAGTGGCTTGATGGTTCAAGAAAAGGATTATAGCTACCTACGGCGCGTTGAGGCGTTTGATGTCGAAATGGACAATGCCACAGAAGAGCCGGGCGATTGATAATCGCCCCTACATAAGCGTTCCGTTTTTGAGCACAGTGCAATAGCACACCACACCAGCCACACCCACCGCCCTTGACCATTGGACGTTCGAGCACTACTACATCCGGCTAGAGGGTTTCGGCACCAAGACAGGGCATAAGATGCAAAACCGTCGTCACTCGCCCTTGCCCTTACGGGGTTCTTAGGGGCAAACGCCCCTGAGTTGACTTTGCTTCTTTGCTCAACGGCAAAGAAGGCCCGCCCGGCAGGGCATAACCAGTTGGCGGTTCCCGCCAAGATAGAATCGGCGGACACGCCGGCATGATATGGTTTACCACCATGAACCCAGAGACCCGGCGGCTGATTAAAGCAAGCCCCACAGATGCCTAACAGACGGCGAAGATGTTTGATTTGCTGCTGCCGGACGGAAAGAGCATATTGTGACCAATGGGCATAAGTATTTGGATTTGGCAGATATTTCGTAGAGGTGTAGCATGATTGAATATAAACGAACCAAAGCGATTGAAGCAGATAAACTCAAAGAACTGTTTTTATCAGTCAATTGGTTTTCTGGAAATTTTCCAGAAAAACTTAGAACTGCATTTATTAATTCAAGTAAGGTTATCACAGCGTGGGATAATGATAAGCTGGTTGGTTTAATTCGTGGTTTAGATGACGGTATTTGGCAAGCCACCATTGACTGCCTGTTAGTAAACCCTGACTATCAAGGGCGTGGCATCGCCTCCACGCTTCTAAAGATGATGTTAGGTGATTACGAAACGTTGCTTTATGTTGATGTTTTGCCGGAACAACACAATGCTTCATTTTACTTAAAACATGGCTTCCAAATCACAGAAGAAAGAACTCCATTGCAAATCTCAAGCCAAACATGGACATAGCGCACCCTTATAGGTTTCAAGAACTATAACATAACATCCGGTGTGAAGGTTGTGTCGCCAGTGCGGAACATAAGGGGCGAAATGATTTGGCCTTGGCGAGTTCTTAGGGGCACAGCCCTTGAGCTAAAGCCTAAAACAATAGCGGCCCGCAATCTGCGGGCCGCTATACGTTCGCTCTATTACCTTACTCGCACAAGAAGTTCTGCGGTTTGTCCACCGGCGGTCACGGTAACCGTAGCGGTACCGCTTCCGGTGGCCATGAGCTCAATCCGACGGAAATCATCCGCCTCTACACGGATGTTGGCTACAGTGGGGTCGCTGGTACTCCAGTCGATGTCCGGGGTGTAGGCGTCAGTGGGGAACACGGCCGCCCATACCTCTAGGCTGTCGCCGGTGCCGAGGGTCATCTCGTTGATGTTCCCTTGCTGGAACTGCCACTGAATTTCTAGCCCGGTGACGGCACTGGGTGGCGGGATGGGCTCTGGCGTGGGAACAGGGGTAGCTACTTCCGTGCCGTTCTCTTCTCCGCCGATTTCGTCCCCATTTTCTTCTTCCTGCGTCTGCGGGGTATCTGTGGCACCTAAGCGCTCGCTGTCGTCACCGCCGCCGATGGCAATGATGCTAATGACAGTAATCACCAACACCAACGCCAGCAAAATCTGGATCATTCGCCTAGCCCCGCTGTCTGGACTGTCGTTGGTGCGCTTTCCACCCCTGCTGCGGCTGGTTCCGCAGTAAGGACATTTATTTTTGAAGCCGGAAAAACTCCGATCACATCGGCTACATTTTACCTTTGGCATCAGGTTCATGTGGCTCGCCCCTCTCTATTTCAATAAATTTAACAGAGTAAATAACTACATTTGTTCTATTCTACAGCAAACGTCCAGTTTCGTCAATCATATTGTTCAACCGCACATACAAAACTGTGCCAATCTCCGTCCTTGTGCTGTTCTATGATCCGAAAGCCGCCATGTACCAGTGCCTTGGACACCTCGTCCTCTCGTCCATCAATGATCCCAGAGCAGACCAGATATCCAGCCGGGGCAAGCCACGGGGCTGTGAACCCAGCCAGACTGATTAACACATCCGCCACAATATTAGCCAGAATCAGATCATATTGTCTACTGCCTAGCTTTGCCCGGAACCCACCGGGTGCCAACACGCCCCCATGGACGGCGGTGAGTTTGTCTGGCCCCAGCCCATTAAGGGCCCCATTGGCCCGCACCACGTCCGGGGCTTTGGGGTCAATGTCACAGGCTAAGACGTGCTCTGCGCCCAGTAGCAAGGCCGCAATGGACAAAATCCCGCTGCCGGTGCCCAAATCCAGTACCTGTTGCCCTGGTTTGGTCAACCGCTCTACAATCTCTAAGCACATTTTCGTTGTAGGGTGGGCACCTGTGCCAAAGATGAGACCCGGGTCTAGCCGCAAGGGTATACGCCCTGCCGGGTCAATGTCCTCCCACTCCGGCACGACGAGCAACCGCTGACCTATGGGGATGGGGCGGTAGTATGTTTTCCAGTTGTTGGCCCAGTCTTCCTCTTGTATCTCTCGTTTTGCAATCGGCCAAGGTAAGGCGGCGCAAAGCTCTGCCAACCGGGCCTTGCCTTCCGGACTAGCTTCTAGATAGAAGGTCACTCGGCTCTGTCCCGCCATAGCGGATTGGAGGGTGTCGTCCACATAGTCCCAATAGGCTTGGTTTTCCTCTAAAAAAGCCGTAAAATCTGCCTCGTCCGTAATCACAAGGCCTGTGGCCCCCAATTCGTCCAACCGGGCGGTCACGAGGTCAATATTTCGCTCTGGGGCGTCAATCGTCAACTCTAACCATGTCATGGCCCGTATAACTCCCTAAAAATTTCCATATAGTGGTTCACCCGGGGCACATAAGCCCGGGTCTCTGAAAAGGGGATGGTATGTAGGGTCTCGCCATCGTGGCTGTATTGGGACTGCCCCAGCCAACTGCGGACGTTGCCCATCCCAGCGTTATAAGACGCAAGGGCCGTATCCACATGCCCGAAATAGTTGATGAGCCGCCGCAGGTAAAAAGTCCCCATGCGGATGTTGTAGGCGGGGTTGAACAGGTCTTCTTGCCGATAGCTAATCCCCATCAGTTCTGCCAGCCACTCGGCGGTGCTCGGCATAATCTGCATGAGGCCGGCGGCCCCCACGGGGCTTACGGCATCGGATTGAAAGCTACTCTCGGCCTGAATCAGCCCCATGACCAAAAAGGGGTCTAGGTCGTTTTCTGTGCTGTAGCGTTCGATCAACGCCTCATAGCGCAAAACATAAATCTGCTCCATCCCCCACTGCTGGGGACGGGGCCATGTAATGATTGCAGTGACGACCACTGCAACCAAAGCTGTAAAAAAGACAACGAGAATCCAGATCCACCGTTTCTTGTGTCTATTTGGTTGTTTGCGTATCGGTTCCATTGGATTCTCCCTTGAAATTGCTCACCTTAGTATAACGTATTTATGAAGAAAACACAAGTGAACCGCAATAGAAAATAGAAACTCCCTTTACTTTTCAGTGCAAATTATGATATCATGGGTATAAAAATGATGGAGTGTAGCTTGCCATGACCAAATTTGCTCGGATGCTGATCTTGCTTGTCCTACTTGTTCTCCTCGTGGGGAGCACCAGTGTTGTAGCCAGCAACCAGAACATACGCATACGCATTGACGGCGAAGTGCTTCAAATCCAATACGGCCAACACCCGGTTGTTGTGCGGGATCGCACACTGGTGCCGATCCGGGATGTGATGGGCGCCTTGGGCTTTGCCGTGGACTGGAACCCGGTTACACGGACAGCGTATCTAGATAAACCGGGTACCGCAATCGTCATTCCGCTGGGCAGCTATACCATGACCGTCAACGATGTGCCTGTCTTTTTAGACGTTGCGTCACAGGCGAGAAACGGGCGTACACTGGTACCCATCCGGGCGATTTCGGAGGCCACAGGGATGGAAGTCAACTGGTTCGGGGCATCCCGCATTGTGGACATTCAGACGGCCCCCACCGTGACAGAACCCTTTGATCACCATATTCCTTGGCACTTCTCCATCCACTCCGAGCCAGACCACATGGCCCCGCCAATTACAAGATTCCCACCCCAGACGGTTCGGGTTGTGGACAACCCGCCCGGTGGTTGGGCCCGAGTTGCGACGTATCGCGGCACTCACTGGGCCTACCTCCGCTCTGACCGCTTCTCCCATCCCATGGACTGGACGTTTTCCATCTACAGCGAACCGAACTTCCGGGCGAAGCGTGTTGCAACCTTTGGGCCGCAGACGGTGTCAGTGCTAGAGGTTAACTCTGACGGCTGGGGTTTGGTGTCAACTTATCGGGGCAATCACTGGGTATATCTCCGTTCTAACAGGCGGTTTATTGAAAGAACCACCGGGCTTTTTGAGCATAGAGGGGCTGCATCGCACACCGCCTCTATCCCGCCCCAAATTGTGAATATCCTCGCTGTAGAGGGGCGATGGATGCAGATTTCTACATGGCTGGGGCCAAGGTGGATTCACTTGGACTTTACGCCACCCACCGGGACGCTGGACGCTTTGCTCAGTCGGCATGGGAACAATATTTCTGTCTATTTTGAAAATATCGAAACCGGGTTTATTTACCGCTATAATCCGGGTCGCGTCTACATCAGTGCCAGCGTGACAAAAGCGCCTTTTTCCATGTACCTCTATCAGCGGGCCGACAGGGGAGAGATCAACTTAGACACCCGTCACCGTTTTCTCGGCGGCGGTACGTTGACCGGACGAGAAATGCTCCGCCGAAACTTGGTGTATAGCTGTAATAACTCTACCTTGACACTGCGAGGGGTTTACGGTATTGAGGGATATCGCCGCTGGGTGGCGGCACTAGGCGGCAATCCGAACTGGGTGGGAGACCGAGTGATGGGCTCTCAATTGACAGTAGACGAAACGGCCCGCTTTGCCCGGGCGATTTACGCCTATGTCGAATCAGACGCCCCCCACAGCAACGAGTTCCGACGGAATCTGCTCAACAACCAGCACCGCTTTATCGTGTCAGACCACCCAGTGGCAAGCAAGTCCGGGTGGACGAATACAGTGTTCCACGATATGGCAATCGTATATGCAGACTCGCCCTATATCCTCATTATTTTATCCGCTCGGGCAAATCACGCTGTGTTCCGAGAGATTTCTATGGCGTTCCAGCGTTTTAACCATGCGTGGTTTTAGAAGCGAGGAGCAAGTGAGAGACAGCTCATTATGGTACAAACTTCAAGCAAGTGGCACAGTCGTTGCGAAGCGTGCCCCAACCAACAGCAAAGTACCGCAACCACCGAGGTGGTGCGGTACTTTGTCTTTGTTGTATGAAATTACCAGAGGATTTATCCAAACGTCTCCATAAATCGCATCAACATGGCTGCCGCTTCGGAACGCTGGGCGGTACCGGTGGGTGCGATGGTGGTGGATGTTCTGCCGGTGATTAGCCCGTGGCTGTTGGCCCAAGTTAGTTCATCTGTCGCCCAGCCGCTGATTTGGTGCAGGTCAGTGAAATTGTTCCATTGTGCGCCTGCGGTTACGGTGGTGTCGTATTCTGCAAACTTGGCAAACCGGAACAGCATGGTGGCAAACTGCTCTCGGGTGACATGTTGGTTGCCGCCGAAGCGGTTATTGCCGATACCTGCTATAATGTTGTTGTCATAGGCCCAGATTGCGTAGTGAGAGAACCAAGCATCCTCGGCCACATCGCTGAACACGACACGGTTATCAGCATAAGGGACATCCCGAGACGACCCGCCGTGTACAATGCGGTACAAGGTAGCTACGACTTGGGCACGGGAGAAGTTTGTACGGGGTGCGAATTCCGTTTCACCGGTGCCCTGCATGACGTTGTTCTCAAAGACATGCCGGACATATTGATAGAACCAATCGGTATAAGAAACGTCATCAAAGGGCAGCGCTTCCGGCGGCGCATCCTCTGCCGGAACCAGACCGTCCACGGCGGCGTTTAATGCCGCCAGTGCATCATCGACCTGTTCTTGCGTGAAGTACTTGTCTTGCAGAACATCTCGCGCAGTCCGCTTGACCGCTAGAAGCTCGGCCCAGCTTGCCGGGGTATAGTTGGCCTCGGTGCGTCCTTCTGTTTCAGTAAGGGCTGTTTGCAAGGCGGTGATATTGACGGGCGGTGGCGGCGGTGGGGGTAGGTCTATTGGTACTAAGTTGCTTTTTGCCAAGGTTAAAGCCGCCAGTGCTCCATCGACCTGTTCTTGCGTGAAGTACTCGTCTTGCAGAACATCTCGCACAGTCCGCTTGACCGCTAGAAGCTCGGCCCAGCTTGCCGGAGTATAGTTGGCTTCGGTGTGTCCTTCTGCTTCGGTGAGAGCGGTTTGCAGGGCAGTGGGATTGACGGGCGGGGGTAGGTCTATTGGTACTAAGCTACTTTTTACCAAGTCCAGTGCCGCCAATGCTTCATCGACCTGTGCTTGTGTGGACGCTGTGCTCTGCAACACATCTCGCGTATCCGACTTTGCCGCTTGCAACTCAGCCCAACTTGCCGGGGTGTAGTTGGCTTCAATGCGCCCCTCTGCTTCGGCGAGAGCGGTTTGTAAATCTGTGATATCAACAGGTGGGGGCGTGTCTATTGGGTCTAGCCCTTCTATCGCCGCAACCAATGCCGCCAGTGCATTGTCGATATCTTTTTGCTCCATCCCTGCATCATCAAGGACACCTCTTGCGTCCCGCTTTGCAACGTATAGGTACACCCAGCTTGTCGGGGTGTAGTTGGCTTCGATGTGCCCTTCTGCGGTAGTGAGGGTGGTTTGTAGTGCCGTGCGGTTGACGGGTGGGGGCGTGTCTATTGGCACTAAGTTGCTTTTTGCCAAGTTTAGTGCCGCCAATGCTTCATCGACCTGTGGTTGTGTGGACTCTGTGTTCTGCAAGACATTTCGTGCATCTAACTTTGCATCCAGAAGCTCAGCCCAACTTGCGGGGGTATAATTGGATTCGGTGCGCCCCTCTGCTGTGGCGAAGGCGGTTTGTAGTGCCGTGCGGTTGACAGGCGGGGTGGGTCTGTTGCCGTCTCTCCTCTGCCAAAACCATGTGCCTGCCATTGTGTTCCCATCAAATGTTCCCATGAGTTGCGCCGAGGTCAAGATGAAATTTCCATTTTGCCAATAGCCCGTATAAGTATCATCTGGAAGCACCGGAGGAAGGCTGGCATCCCAATATATAATTATGCCATGCCCTAAATCATTCCTAGTTCTTGTAAAGCGAAAATGCTCACCCAATGTAATTTGACGCAGAGAGGTGTTGTGGAACATGGACCACATATTGGTTACGCGCCTAGTATCAAACCCGGATAAATCTAAGCTTGTCAAGCTACTTGCGCCCGAAAACATCATACCCATTTGCCGCACATTGCTGGTATCCCATCCGGACAGGTCTAGGTTCGTTAGGCTACTTGTGCCACTAAACATTGCTCCCATATTTGTCACATTGCGGGTATCAAAATTGGATAAGTCTAGGCTTGTTAGAGCACTTGCATCACGAAACATGTCGCTCATATCCCTTACGTTTTGCGTATCAAAACTAGATAAATCAAGGCTTTCTAAATTACTCTCGCTACCATGCGAGAATATAGCAAACATTCTATGCATATCCGTCACATTGCGCGTGTCAAAACTCGACAAGTTAAGGCTTGTTAGGCCAGTCGCATCGTAAAACATAGCCCTCATGGTTTCCACATTGCGCGTGTCAAATCCGGATAAGTCTAGGCTTGTTAAGCTACTTGCATGCTGAAACATATACCTCATGGTTCCTACACTGCTTGTATTAAAACCGGACAAATCTAAACTTGTTAGTCCTGCCTCCATAAACATGCCATCCATATGTACCACACTACGTGTATCAAACCCCGATAAATCAAGTTCTTCCAAAGCCCACAAGCCAGAAAACATCCAACTCATATTTGTCACATTGCTGTTGTCGAAATAACTTAATCCTTCTATAGAAGCTACTTCCCGCAAGCCCGAAAAAAATCCTTGCAGAGAAGATGTCTGGGCAACAATCGGACCAGTAAACACAATTCTTAGGACATCTCTCTCATGGTTTCTCCACGGCCCCCCAGAAACTCGCTGAATGGTTCCCGGGTCTACTATGACCGTGCGATTACCATATAACCGCCATGGCGCACCGCCCGGGCCTATCGTGCCGGTGGCAACAACTTCATCGTCCGCCGCAATTTGATGCCAAACCCATATATCTCCCGCCACAATTGCGGCATTCGTACTTCCCATTAACTGAATGGAGTTAAACCGAAAGTTACCTTGGGGATTATCTTCCGTTCCTGTTCCTACATTTCTCCACTCTCGTAAACCAGGTACTGCAGGCAACCCGGCATTTCCTGCGAATCTAAAATCTTCGCCTAGCACAAGTCGGCTGAGCGACTGCGTTCCTCCGAACATCCCGGCCATATCCGTTACCCTAGCGGTGTTCCAGCCAGAGAGGTCTAAGCTCGTTAGACTGGTTGCAAAAGAAAACATGCTGGACATATTCGTCACATTGCCGGTGTCAAAATTGGATACATTTAAGATACTAAGGCTAGATGCACTTGAAAACATCCCTCTCATATTCGTCACATTTCCGGTATCCCAGCTAGAGAGGCCTAGCTTCTCCAAGTGCATTGTACCCGAAAACATATTGTTCATATATACAACATTGCTGGTATCAAAATGCTCCAAGCCCTCTATGATGCTTACATCTCCCAGCCCAGCGAATAAGCCTTGCAATGATGTGCCGGCAATGATCGGGCCAGAAAAAATAATTCTGTAAATATTGTGACGATATGCATGCCACGGACTTTGCCAGGAATTTGTCCACTCAATCAATCCTCTTTCCACCACAAGCGTCCCATCTTGATATAAGCGCCACGGAGCGCCATTGATGCCTACTCTTCCGAATTCAATAACATTTGGGTCGGTTGGAACTGGATTATCAGGTGTCAGTTCATCGATGGCCGCTCTAAGTTCAGCAAGTACCACATCAATTTCAGCTCTTGTTACATATGGATCATCAAAGACACTAAGAGCCGCCTCTAATGCTACCTCAAATCGTGTCCAGCTTTCTGCCGTAAAGCCAATAATTTCGTTAATTTCTTTTGCTTCTGCAATTACCGCTTCCAATTCGGTTTTGGTGATTGCGGCCGTTCTTGGTTGCCATACCCATGTATCCGCCATTGTGGTACCGTTGAAGTGCGCCATCATCTCAACAGATGTAAATATAAATGTCCCTTGCGGATCATCTATTGTTCCTGTTCCCACATTTTGCCATCTGCCTGTGTAGTCCTTACTTTGCGGCACGGGAGGCAAATTGGCCACCTGAGACCGAAATGAAAAATACTCTCCAAGTGTGAGTTGCCTTAGAGAATAGGTACCACGAAACATACCTGACATGCGACCGGTTGTCAGGCCTCTTGTGTCCCAGCCAGACAAGTCAAGACTTATTAGGCTATGTGCGCCTGAAAACATACTACCCATGTCTGTTGTACTTCCGGTATTCCAGCTTGAGAGGTCTAGACTCAATAGATTACTTACATCTCCGAACATATTCCACATGCTCGTTACATTTCTAGTGTCCCAACCGGATACATCAAGGCTTGTTAAGCTGCTTGCACCTCGAAACATACTCCACATGTTTGTCACATTCCTAGTATCCCAATCGGATAAATCAAGGCTCGTTAAGCTACTTGTGTTTAGAAACATGAAGCTCATATCCGTCACGTTACCAGTATTCCAGCCCGAAAGGTTCAAGCTCGTTAGGCTACTTGCGCCAAAAAACATCCCGCTCATATCCCTCACGCTACCGGTATCCCAACCGGAAAGCTCAAGGGTTGTTAGGTTGCTTGCATTACGAAACATACCTCTTGTAGATATCACGCTCCCTGTGTCCCAACCAGAGAGGTCAAGACTTGTTAGGCTGCTGTTGTATGAAAACATGAAGCTCATATCCGTCACATTGCTAGTATCCCAACTAGATAGGTCAAGACTTGTCAAATTGCTATGCGAAAACATGAAGCTCATATTCGTCACACTGCTGGTATCCCAGCCGGAGAGGTCAAGACTTGTCAAATCGCTGGCCAAAAATATATCGCCCATGTTCGTTACACTGCTGGTATCCCAGCCGGAAAGGTCAAGGCTCGTCAGGCCACTGCTTGCAAACATTCCACTCATATTCGTTACGCTACTGGTATCCCACCCAGAAACATCAAGGCTTGCTAGTCTGCGTGTATTTTGAAACATCCCGTTCCGATTTATTATACCCATTGAGCCGCCCATATTCGTTACACTGCCGGTATCCCAACTGGACAAGTCCAGGTTTTCTAAACTGCTTGCGTAAGAAAACAGATTGATCATATCTGTCACTCTACTGGTATCCCAGTCTTCCAACCCCTCTATGATAGTTACGTTCGCTAGATTAGCAAATAAGCTACGCAACAATGTTCCGGCTGTAATCGGCCCCGTAAAGACGATTTTGAAAATATGTTCACGGTAATTGTGCCATGGGCTTTGCCAATTCGCCCACTCAATAAACCCTTCATCCACCACCAACGTCCCATCACTATACAACCGCCATGGCGCACCGCCAACACCAACCGTCCCGGATGTGATTACTTCTGTTGCAACCGCCCCAACCGGCACAGCCGTCAGCAGCATCAACGCCGCCAAAATTACACAAATCCCTCGAACAAACCTCTTGCTTCGACACACACGCTTTCTCATACCATTTTTCCCTTTCCCTATCTTGTGACTATATCTAAATCCACCACATTTTATTTCCAATAATTTTATCATGTCCACTAGCAGATTACAAGCCAAAGTTTTAGAAGCAAGGGGCAGGTGAAAGACAGCGTATTTTTGAGTATCAGGTTCTCCTAAGTGCTGGAAAGCCTAGTGCAAAGCAAGGCGGTGGTCTTTGGCGTTCACCCCCTTGCATTTATCGACACGTTCAGGCATAATGTACTAGCGTACAATAAAATCAAATACACACGGAGAACCCTATGCAGACACCTACACAGTCTACCACTGCGCCCTTATCTTTGGGCAGGATGACCGCCTTTTCTATTGCTGACTTTTTTGGCGGGGGCGCATTTAATATTATCAACTTCCTTTTCCCCGGCTTTCTGGCGTTGGCGGTGGGGCTGCCGCCGGGGTTGGCGGGGCTTGTTATTTTCATTGCCCGGATTTTTGATGCGGTGATTGACCCCATCATCGGCTATTGGTCGGATAAACTGCGGGTGCGGTTCGGGACAAGGCGGGGGACGCTGTTTGTTTCGGCACCTCTGATTGTCGTATCCTTGTTCCTCACCTTCTACCCTTACGATAACCCCAGCATCATGGTGCGGTTTTGGCTGTCACTCTTGTCATACATGCTGTTCTGTGCGGTACACAGCTCGGTGATGATCCCCTACTACTCCCTCACCAGTGAGGCGACGGAGGATTATACGGAACGGTCTCGCATGACTTCTTTGCGGCTGGGGTTCTCTATCTTTGCCTCTATTGTCTGTGTGGCCTTGCCGGGGGTGATTGTGGGCATGTTTGATGGCAATACGGGCTATATGGCTATGAGTTTGATTTTCGGTACCATCTTCATGCTCTGCGTGGGTGCCACGGCTATCTTCGCCAAAGAGGGGATCCCAGCCCCGAAACAGACCGAGCGTGTGGTGTTTCGAGAGTTTTTGCTACCCTTCCGCGTAAAATCATTCCGCCAGTATCTGTATATGTTCCTGTGTGTGCAAATTACCATGGCGGTGATGAGTGCCCTGTTTTTCTTCTATATCGACTTTTATTTCAGCCGCAGCCTGACCGCCCAAGGGATGGGGAACATGGTGGGCCTCATCGGCGCGGCGATTTTGTTTGGGATGCAGATTGTGGCCCTGCCCTTTTATCTGGCGTTGATGAAAAAGACAGATAAGAAAACCGCCTATATCGTGGGTGCTTTGATTTGGATTGTGGGCGCTCTGTTCTTGTTCCTCGTACCGCCCAACGCCCCGGCGGTTGTGTTGTACATTCTGGCGGCGGTGTTGGGGTTTGGCATCAGCGGCCCGGGGTTGGTGCCCCATGCCATCTTCCCCGATGTGATTGATGTAGGCAATCTACAGTTCGGCACCCGGTGCGCCGGTGCGTTTTCTGGCGTCTCGAACATGGTCATCCAGATCGGACAGGCCGCCGGTGTCGCCATCGTCATGGCGGGTATTGGCATTGCGGGATTTGTCGAGCAAGACATCCAAGCCGGGGCCACACAGGTGGTATCACAACCCCTTTCCGCCCAGTACGCCATCATTGGCATCCTGGCCCTAACGCCCCTTTTCCTCATGTCCATCGGCGTGTGTGTTTGTGCCCGATACCGCCTCAACAAAGCCCGGCACGCCCAAGTGTTAGCGGCCCTAGAGGGCACCGATGCAGATAAAGAGGCGGTGTTACAGTCATTATGAGTCGCACAAATACCCGGCCCCGCAACACGGTGAAGGCCCCCAATGGGGTAATCTATTTTGCTTTGTATTTCTTATTCTACCCCTTTTTAAAACTATTCTTCCGACTACAGGTTGACCGCACAGCGTATCAGCCGCCCAAAGACCCCATGGTTGTGCTGAGTAATCATGAATCCTTCATGGACTTTTTACTGGTGATGCTCACTATCTACCCCCTACACTTAAACGCTGTGACGGCGCAGAAGTTTTTTCTGTACCGCCCGCTCAATTGGCTGTTGCCCTTCATGGGCTGCATCCCGAAAAGTCTGTTTGAGCCGGATATCCGGGCGGTCAAAAGCATTTTCTCTGTCATCCGTCGGGGCGGTCATATCCTAATTTTTCCAGAGGGCCGTTGCAGCACGGACGGTGGATATATGGGGGCCAATCAATCCATCGGCAAGCTGGTCAAAAAGCTGGAGGTTCCTGTCATTAGTTGCCGCATTGAGGGGGCCTATACCTGTATGCCCTTTTGGCGGGACAAATTCCGCCGGGGCCGGATTCGGGTCACGCTGGCCAATCTGTTTGATCCGGAAGATACCCGACGACTTTCTGCCGACACCCTCACCGCCAGGATTGATGCCCGTCTGTGCGGCAAAGACGCTCTGGCCGCGACACATCCGCCGTTACACCTATCCGGCGCTCGGCGGTTGGCGGAGGGGTTGGAGAATATTTTGTATTACTGCCCCGCCTGTCAACAGGAATTTACCCTAGAGACCAAAGGCAACATCATCCGTTGCCGCACATGTCATACTGCCGCTGAGATGGGCCGGGATGCCAAATTTACCCCTCTATCCGGTGGCCCGGTGCCAGAGACGGTGCATTTGTGGCACAAGGCCCAAGTGCGCCATGAAATGCAGTCTGTCCATGAGGATATGGCACCCATAGAAGTACAGGTCAAGCTACGGATGCCGGGTGCCCCCGGCAAGGGCCTCGCTCCAAGCGGCCACGGCACCTTGCGCTTAGACGCCACCGGCTGGTACTATGACGGGTTACTCCACGGGGCGCAAGTCTCTCTATTTTTCCCCATCCAGTCGGTGCCGGCGATTCCGTATGACCCGGCGGATAATTTCCAGATTTATGCAGGGGGGGAGTTCTATGTGTTTACGCCGGAGGAAAATCTGCAAGCTTGCTCGAAATACGCCGTCCTCGGCGAGTGTGTGTATCGGCGGTGTTCACCAGTGATGCAAATGACCGCCGGTGAGGGCGGATTTGATGAGAGGTAGTGGTTTGGCGGATGAAAGCCGATAGCGTATGAATCGCTGGGAGGTTGGCAAGAGGAGCTTTTTCAGGACAGGGAAACCCCTTTGAGATAAGGCTCGGAATTGCCTTGTTTCAAAGGGGTTTTTTAGTAATTGCTGTTTAAAATCTGGCCTATTACGCACTGGGGGCATGTTACTCTTTGGGGTTGGAAGCGCCTGTCATTTCATTTATTATCATGACACCCATTGGCGGTATTATGGTGGTTAATACGTTATCCGTGACTGGTGGTATGGCTATTGCAGGGATTCTTTATGACAGATTTGGATTGTTTCCAATTTCAGCGAAAGCATGTGAGGCGTTGGATAGCGGCTATTGCTAGTGCGATGATATCTCATACTTATCAGAAAAGAGTTGAAATTAAAAAGGAACTTTAATAAACAAAAAAGGCTGAGAGTTTTTACACTCTCGGTCTCGCCGTGTATAGATTGTGTTTTTGATTTTGGATAGAAACACATAATGCATCCTTCATTCTGCTGAGATATTTAATCCTGCCATATTTACAGCCGTACTCACGGTATACTCATTGAGTATCTTCTTATTGCTTATGACAACAGCGTGTCATATTATAAAATATAAACTCGCTACGACCCAAAAATCCATGTGTCCGCTCGTAGCTAACGATACTATTCAGCATTGCAATCCAATCTGAACGGGAGCAATTCATCCAATTTCACCACTTTATCAGATGAAATCATAATCTCTGTGTTTGTGTTACTCTCATGTATTTGGCTAATAAATTCTCGACATCTCCCGCAGGGAGGGATAACTCCATCTTTAGAGATGGCAACAATTTTTTCGATTTTACTTTCACCTGCCGTTATCATCGCAGCAATCGCAGCATGTTCGGCACAAAATCCCATACCAGAACAGACATCGATACAAACACCTGTATAGATGTTTCCATTTTCCGACGACAATGCTGCTGCAACGCTACCAGCCCACGCATTATTAGCAATTTTGCGTGAGCCAAAGACCTTTTCTGTACACGCAATCAATTCACTGAACGTCATAGCAACTCTCCTTGTACACAAAGTATATAAAATCCCCTGTGCGCTCCAAGCAGAGTGATGGGGCGCACCAAAGAATCCTACTGTAAATTATAGCATATTGGCGGTGCGGAGTCTACCTCTCCATATCCTCCTTCTGTTGCAGCATTAGCTATTTGGGCATGGACATGGCAAGATGTTTCTTCCTACGCTCATATACAAAAACCGTAATCGCGGAAACACTGACCATCACAACAAACGCAGTAATTGTACCTGCCCAAGTTTCATAAAAGGGTAGGCCACCTAACGCCACATTTGTCAAGGTATGGGCCAGCACGCTTAGAAATACCCCGGCCCTGCCGGATATGCGGATGATTGCTCCGTAGAAAAATGTCATACCCATCACCATTACGGCGTACATCCAAAAATCAAACGCAAGGAACCCAATGAAAAACAGAGGAATATGCCATGCCCACCAAATAACGCCGGTAACGAGAGACGATAGCACAAACCCTATTTTTTGATCCAATCCAGGCTGTAGGATATAACGCCATCCCGCTTCTTCTAATCCCCCGGCAACAAATGACATCGCCAAACCAACAGGCAGCAGATGTAGCGGTTGCCCGCCTCCTGTCATGCCGGAGACCGCAATGTTCGTCCCCATAAATAATACGATAAATAACGTAACAAACAAATAGCGGTTCATCTTTGCTCTTACATAAAAGACGTTTTTGAGCCATTCTTTGAACCCTGACACTTCGCCATTTCGTTTGAGCACAAGGTAAGAGACGTAAGTAGGCGACAAGCCGCCGAGCATTATCAATGCGAATAGCCAAGGGTGGTTGTCGGTGGCTATCCCAAATTGAGCAAACATCACCAGCCCACCCCATGTAAGGAGCGTAATGCCGAGGGTGAGTAACGTAAACTGTACGATGACTTTTGTTTTCATCTGTTTATCGCCCTTTCTTTATCGCTTTCTCGTCTAAGAACTCCGCAATGGCCCGAACCAGAATCTCTAGCCCCCGCTGGCGGTTTTTGTTTCCATAGTCTTGCGCAGAAGAAGCAAGCTCTTGCAGGGCATCCATGAGGTAGGCAAGCGTACCCCAATCCTCTTCCGGCAATCCGAACAATGCCCCTGCTTGGGCGAGGTTGTGTTGTATTTTATGCTGCTCTTGCTCCCGCATCTCTGCCGGAAGCTTTCGCATCAGATATTCCATATCTTCGGGCTTGAGATATAAGGCGAGGCTATCCGGTGCGAGGTAGATGTCAAACAGTGCCCGCTCAACCTGTTCCCGAACATTCCCCTCGTCAAAACGGAGGCCCATGGCTGTTTCAAACCCCTTGCGCTCTGCGTGTTTGATTGCTTCATACAAAAGTGCTTCTTTGGTTTGAAAATAAAAGTAGAATGAACCCTTTGCCATGCCGACCGCTTTCGTGATGTCGGCAACGGTGACATGTCGCAACCCTTTTCGCTGAATCAGCGCAATCGTCGCTTGCTCTAACGCCTGTTTGGTCAGTCTTTTTTCGTCTTCGCTAATGAGTTTTGGCATACAGATTTCCTTTCGTGACCATTTTTTCTGTTTTTGGTCATTATAAATTTTATAATGGAATTTGTCAAGTGTCTATTTGAAGATGTCTTGACAAACTAGAGGCATAACAGTATAATAACCCTACAATTACATCACAAGGGGGCTGGATATTTCCGGCTGAGATGGGGCTAATAGAGGCCTTGGACCTTGGCACCTCGTTTGAGGTGCGAGACCTGATCCGGGTAATGCCGGCGTAGGAAAAGTAGGGAATTTCTATGCACGCATACTGGGTATGCGTGTTTTTTGTTCCCTGCTCAAAGCCGGATTCCCACCTATTTTAAGGAGGAATCAAACATGTCAAACGCAAGAACAGTTCAAAAGTCCCGCACACATCTAAGAGCACTTTGTGAGGTGGCCATTTTTGTGGCCATTGCTGTGGTGCTCGACCAGCTTCGTATTAACATTTTGCCCCAAGGCGGCTCGGTGAGCTTTGTACTGGTACCCCTTGCCTTTCTCTCGATTCGTTGGGGGCTCCGCTGGGGTCTGACCGGCGGCTTGGCCTTTGGGCTGATCAAAGCTATTGTAGGCGGTGGATTTGCTTGGGGCTGGCAGTCGTTGCTGCTGGACTACTTTGTTGCCTTTACGGTGATTGGCCTTGCGGGGTTATTTTATCGCCGGGCTGGTATTTGGGCGGTTGTGGCTACAGTCATAGCGGGGCTTGCGCAATACGCCGTCTTTTTGCTGGCGGGTGTACTCATTTGGGGTGAATGGATGCCGGACGAGTTTCTAGGTATGTCCATGGGTAATCCTTGGTTTTATTCGTTGCTCTACAACGGTCTTTACATGGTGCCGAACACGTTGATTGGTGCCGTGATAGTGGGTATCTTGGCCGTGCCGCTGAAGAACTATTTCCGCGGCGAGGACTTGGTGCAGGCGTAGTAGCCTAGGACGAGCGAATCCCCCTGCAACCTAGATGGTTGCAGGGGGATTCGCTATATAAACTACAACGTACACACCATGTCTATATGGGGGATATCATCTTCTAGATATTCCTCTCCCACGGCGGTGAAGCCGACACTCTCATACACTCGGAGGGCATAAGTCTGGGCGGAGAGTTTGATGCGTTTCTCACCGCGGTCTGTGCCGAGAAGCGCAACGGCTTGCCGCATCATCTCCTGCGCAATGCCCCGACCACGATGGCCTTTTGTGACGACCACTCTACCGATGGAGGCTTCATCAAAGGCGACGCCCTTGTCCAATATACGGAGACAGCCCACCATAACGTCCCCGTCAAATGCCAGCAGATGAATTGCGTGTTCATCGTTGTTGTCCATGTCTGGGTAGATACAGGTCTGCTCGATGATGAATACTGCTTGACGGAGTTGTAGCAGTTGGTAGAGCTCTAGGTTTGTAAGTGCGTTAAAGGGTTTTGTGATATAGCGCATGGGGTGGGTGCTCCTTTTCCTTGGGATGTGTCTTTTTCTGTAATTTTATCACATTCAGAGCGAAACTGCTATATCTCGTCTTGAAAAAGCCATGTGCTGTGCTTTCGTAGGGGACGTGTCCCTGCCCTTGACCTTTGTTGTTCGGCGTGTCCGCCGAGGATTTCTTGGTGGTTCCCGCCAACTGGTCATGTCCTGCCGGACGGGCTTTCTTTTTGTCGTTGAACAAAAGAAACAAAAAGTCAACACAGGGGCTGCGCCCCTATGTACCCGCCAAGGTCAAGGGCAAAGGTAGAGACCGTTTGCGCCTTATACTCCGCACTGATGCTAAAACCCTCTAGCCGGATGTAATAGTCATCGAAACCCCAATGGTCAAGGGCGGTGGTGTTGCCGGGTTGGTGTGCTATTGAACTGTGCTCATGAGTGGATGGCCTTTTGTGTATTCTTCGTGGGGGATGGTGTCTACGATGTCCTGGTACCCCAAAATCTCCCCCTTTGTATAAACCCTGAAACCTTTGAGCACAATAACAGAAAAAAGGAGTTGTGCCAACATGAAAAGGCGAGTCCTTAAACTTTTAGCACTTGGTGCTATTTTTACAGTGGCGGTGATTATGGGCAGCGCAGCACTGGCCCAATTGTACGAGGTTCGGGATTACACCGTCACCCACATGTCCGACATTGCCGACCATCCGGCAGGCTATCTAGTTCGCAACACAGACGGGTACATCGGTGTCTACTATCAAGACGGTCGCCGCCCAATATTTATTACAGAAATTCCCATGGCCAGTCTGGGGGAGTATGATCGAAATGAGATAAAACAAGGGATATCTGTCGCAACAAGGCAAGAGCTGATTCAACTGCTGGAAGATTTAGGTCGTTAGCAAAAATATACAAAAAATTAGGAGTTGCATTTCTTCCTCTTGTGGTGTACAATAAAGGTACAAGAGAAAGAAGGTGTTAGTATGACAAATGAGTTTGGCGGCGATTTTATCTCCATCACTGACGAGGATGGGAACGAATTTGAGTTAGAGTTGTTAGACGCCTTGGTTCACAACGACATCTACTACCATGCTTTCGTCCCGACAACCGAAGGGGACGATGATGAGGAAGAGGTCGAGATCATTATCCTCAAGGCAGTGGAAGAAGATGGGGAAGAGCTTCTCACCACCTTAGACAGTGAGGAAGAGCTTCAGACGGTATATGACCTGTTCATGGAGCGGCTGTTTGAAGAGAACAGCGAGTTATTGTAACATAGCGCAATTTCCCTGCTCTGTGCGTGATAGGCCCTTTAAACCCACATTTCTTATAAGGGATTCTGGACTTCGCCAGTGGATGTGCAGGCCTCCCGGCTCGGGCTTGACCCGGGTTGGATGTTGGAAGCCATGAAGCTGGAGAGAGGAAACCCACCTGCCGAGCTGTGCAGGTTATTAACGGGGTCTACACGGCAATAGCGGGGGAGAGTAAACCGAATGTAGGCATTCGGTTTAGGGGTATGTTGAAAGGCTATTTTCCCGGGCGGTTGCTCGGGATTTTTGGTATAGGGAGAGTCTTGATATGATTACTACGGTTTACCAAAGCCCCATTGGGCCTTTGTACATAGGGGAACGTGATGGTGCGATTAGCCATTTAGTTTTTAAGCCTTTGGCGGGAGAGCCGGGGGATACGGCGTTATTGAAGGAAGCAGCACGGCAACTGGACGCTTATTTTGCGGGAGAGTTGCAGAAGTTTGATTTGCCCCTCGCACCAAAAGGGACAGCGTTTCAGACGCGGGTTTGGCAGATGCTACAGACCATTCCCTACGGGGTAACTTGGAGTTATAAGCAACTGGCGGAGGCCGCAGACAGTCCCCGTGGATATCGGGCAGTGGGGCTTGCCAATAATCGGAATCCCATTTCGATTTTCATTCCCTGCCATCGGGTGGTCGGTGCCGGAGGTGCGCTGACCGGATACGGCGGTGGGTTGGGGAATAAGGAGTATTTATTGCAATTAGAAGGTGTTTTGTTGTAATGTTCTCATTATGTTAAGGACAAACTATAAACAAGGCAAGAACGGGGCATCTCGCTTGTTTTGTTGCGGGAGCTGGGTTGAGTTAAGCGGCAGTTGAGGTGTCTTTTATTACATAGAAAAACCAGTTTGGTATTGCTAGTGGAATATACTCCGTATGCATACCCCCATCTGTGCGGTTCTGCACACTTAGGTCGCTACCGTCCACTGCATAGGCTACGCCAGTGCGAAACAATGGACCATAGCGTGACCATTCACCTCTTGAATCCCTTTGAAATCGTATCACATTCTGATATCTTCGAGTCCTATGAGAGAGTTGTTGCTGAAAGGTTTGAAAGGTGTTGATGGCTTCGAGCACTTGTGAATCTTCAACTTCTAAGTCCGTCCGCATATCTCCGCTCCGCTTACTCAGCGTAGCGGAGGCCTCTCCACTCGACATAATTTCTATCTGCCCTCTATGGTCAATATTTGCTAAAAACTCTGCGACAATTGCAAGGGCATCATAATTGCTATCAAAAAACTCTTCTACTTGCTCTTGGCTCATTGGTGGAGGCTCAAAGGTGGCTAATGTGGCTATTGCAATCAACAAAACAAAAGGGCCTACAGACACAATAGCAATTAAGGCACCCTTACAAATGGAAAAAATGGTTTGCTTTCTTGTTCTCATTTCTATCACCACAAACAATAAATTTAGAAGAATTATACCACGCCCAAAGACAAAAGTCTACCGGTCATGCCGCCCCAAAGCAGAGCGGCATGTATCGATACTCTGCTACACCATTCTTTGCCGACAATTTGAAAAAATACCCGGACAAGACTTGTCAAAACGAGTTTCTTCCAGTAGAATAGAATCAGAGTGAAATCGGGCTGTGAAGAGGTGTCTTTACAGCCTTCTTTTAGGGGGGCGCATGAGACGTATCGGTTTTGAGAATGACTTGTACTTAAAGACCCAATCTGCCCACATCAGAGAGCGGATTGCCCAATTTGGCGGCAAGCTGTATCTGGAGTTCGGGGGCAAGCTGTTCGATGACTACCACGCCGCCCGTGTTTTGCCAGGGTTTGCGCCGGACAGTAAGGTGCGGATGCTGTTAGAACTCCGAGAACAGGCGGAGATTGTGGTGGTCATCAACGCTTCTGATATCGAAAAAAACAAGGTGCGGGGCGATTTGGGGATTACCTATGACTTGGACGCCCTGCGGATGATTGATGCGTTTCGGGGGATGGGGCTGTATGTGGGTAGCGTAGTGATTACCCAGTACAGCGGCCAGTTTTCTGCCGAGAAATTTAAGATACGACTGGAAGAGCAGGGGATATCTGTCTACCTCCACTACCCCATCGCGGGGTACCCGGCGGATATTCCGCTTATTGTAAGTCCCGAGGGGTACGGGAAAAATGACTATGTAGAGACCAAACGACCCTTGGTGGTGGTCACGGCACCAGGCCCGGCCAGCGGGAAATTATCCGTCTGTATGAGCCAACTCTATCACGACCATATCCGGGGGTTTCAGTCTGGGTATGCGAAATTTGAAACTTTCCCGGTCTGGAACCTGCCGCTGCGTCACCCGGTGAATATTGCCTATGAGGCGGCTACGGCGGATTTGAATGATGTGAATGTCATTGACCATTTCCATTTAGATGCCTATGGTGTCACGGCCATCAATTATAACCGGGACATTGACGTGTTCCCTGTCCTCTCTGCTATTTTTCAGCATATTTGGGGCGCTTGTCCGTATCAGTCCCCCACAGATATGGGGGTTAATATGGTGGGCAAGTGCATCTCTGACGAGCAGGCGGTGGAAGATGCCGCCAAGCAAGAGATTTTACGCCGGTATTACAATGCCCTCTGTCTGGCGCAAAAGGGGCTAGGCGAGAAAGAACCGGTGTTTAAGATTGAACTCTTAATGAACCAAGCCGGGATTACTACCGCTGACCGTCCCGTGGTGGCCGCCGCCTTAGAGCGGGCCAAGCTGACCGCAGGCCCGGCGACCGCCATCCAGCTGCCGGACGGGGCGCTGATTAGCGGGAAAACCACATCACTGCTGGGTGCGCCTGCGGCTGCGCTGCTGGATGCCTTGAAGTACTTAGCGGGCGTGGATGATGCGGTACTGCTCATCTCGCCCACAGTGTTAGAGCCGGTGTTGAAGTTAAAGTCCGCCCAGCTCAAAGACCCGACCCAGCGGCTCCATGCGGAAGAGACGTTGATTGCCCTCGCCATCTGTGCCGTTACCGACCCTCTGGCCCGGGCGGCCATGGAACAATTGCCGAAGTTGGCGGGTTGTGAGGTGCATTCTACCGTCATCCTCTCACAGGCCGATGAAGGTTCGTTTCGGAAGCTGGGGATGAACCTGACCTGTGAGCCGCAGTACCAGAGTCATAAGCTGTATCATAGATGATATTGCCAAACGGCTTATCATGAAAGACGGATGAAGGACAGGTCGAGAGCCGAGGTGTGGAGGAAATAACGCATGAACAAATACGATGAGGCACTCCAAACACTGACGGAAAAATTCGGTCAGGACACGTTCATTTCGCTGGCGACAACGGATGGGGATCGTGTCTTTGTACGTGTTGTCAACGCTTACTATGAAAATGGGGCGTTCTACGCTGTGATTTCTGCGGCCTCGAATAAGATGAAACAGATTGCGAAATATCCTCATGTTGCGCTGTCTTGCGGTCAATTATGGGCCCTGTACTTAAACGCCCATGGTGTGGGTGAAAACTTGGGGCATGTTCTTGTCGAGGAGAATATGGTCATGATGGGACAACTACGCAAGGTTTTTTCAAGCTGGTATAGTCACGGGGATGTGAATGAAAACGACCCGAACACCTGCCTGCTCCGCATCCGCTTGACGGATGCCACCTACTACGCATATAAAAACGAGAGTGACGGGAAAGACTTTAAGATTGATTTTGTGAACAGAACGGTGGAATAAAGGCGCATTGAATAAGCATTTTCAAACCGAAACTCCCAAAACATCCCGCACCACAACAGGGTAGACGTTGTACAGTAACAGGCCATCAAGTCAACAAGCACCATGCCGTTTAAGCGGCATGGTGCTTGTTTTTTACCCGCAACGCAAAAAACCTATTGACAAGAAAATTTTATCCTGCTATAATGTACTTGTTCAATAAGTACATATAAATGAGGTGCCGCTATGGACATTATTATCAGCAGCAATACCAGCAAGCCCATCTACGAGCAAATCACAACGCAAATCAAGGCCATGATTATGAGCGGGGAATTGCAGACCGGGGCACCCCTGCCATCTATGCGGGCCCTTGCAAAATCCATTCATGTCAGCGTCATTACCGTCCAAAAGGCGTATGAGGACTTGCAGCGGGACGGGTTCATTGACACCACTGTGGGGCGGGGCAGTTTTGTGGCGGCGCAAAACAAAGACTTTATCCAAGAAGAACAGCAACGCAGGGCCGAAGAGCATTTGCTAGAAGCCGCCGAAATCGGACGAACCCACGGGATTTCTGTGGATAAACTGATTGAGTTATTAAAGATATTCTATCGAGGAGAGGATTAAACATGCGTACAATTTTAGAAGTAACAGGCTTGACCAAGCAGTACAAAAACTCAGATTTTTGCCTACATGACGTTTCGTTTTCCGTACCCAGCGGGACGATCATGGGCTTTGTCGGCGAAAACGGGGCGGGGAAAACCACAACCATTGGCTGTATTCTCAACACCCTGCTCAAGGATAGCGGGACGGTCAAACTCTTTGGCAAAGAAATGACCGATAAAGCCACGGATATTCGGGACGACATTGGCGTTGTGTATGATACCAATCCGTTCCCGCAGAACTTCACGGCGGAGAAAATATCTGCTGGAATGCGGCATATTTATTCCAACTGGGATTCCGTGCTGTTCCGGAACTATTTACGCCAATTCAAACTGCCGGAAAAGCAGAAGATAAGCGCATTTTCTCGGGGCATGACCATGAAATTGGCCATTGCGGTGGCACTGTCTCACCGGCCGAAACTGTTGGTGTTGGATGAGGCCACAAGCGGGCTAGACCCCATTGTCCGGGACGATATTTTAGATGCGTTGTTAGACTTTGTGCAAGATGAGAATCATTCCGTGTTGTTTTCATCCCATATCACATCGGACTTGGAGAAAGTGGCGGACTATATCACATTTATCCATGACGGCAAGGTACTGTTCTCTGAGCAGAAAGACGTGTTGAAATATAACTACGGCGTGATGCGGTGCAAAGCATCGCAATTTGCGGAAATGGACAAAGGGGATATCCTTGCCTATCGCAAGCACGACTATCAAATTGACGTGCTGGTCGCCGACAAAGAGGCCATGGCAAGAAAATACGGCGGTGTCGTGATGGACAATATTACCATTGAGGAAATGATGCTCATACTCGTGAAAGGGGAACAATCATGAAAACAAAAAAACCGATGAAAGGCTTGCTCATCTATTCCATTCATGCTACAAGCGGGAATACCTCCATTGTCTTGTTCGTCGCACTTGCGTTGGCAGTTGTTTTTCTGATTTCGGGCAATGCGTTCTTTCTCAACATGCTTACCCTCTGTGCATTGATTATCTTTCCCATGCTCGTAATGGGAGCTCTGGGGGCCGGAAACTGGGAACGCTTTCAACTCACCATGCCCATCAGAAGAAACACCTTGATCGCCGTGCAATATCTGAGTATGGTAATTTGCGCAATCATAGGGGTTGTACTTGTGGCTGTAACGTTAGGTGTGGGCCATGCCTTGGGTGTTGGTGAGATGTTTGATAACGGCATTGCGGAAATTGTAATCAGCATAGGGCCTGTGCTTGGGATGCCGTTTTTGATGGTGGGGATGGTTTTCCCGTTGGCTTCTTCCAAATGGGGTAAAGAGAGGGCCGTGGGAATTTTAACAATAAGCCAGTTTGTCGCAATTGGAGTCACGATGCTTGCGCCGTGGGCGGGAGAGCGGCTTGGTTTATCACTGCAAATGATTGCGATATTGGTTGTTGCCATCTCAATGCTTATTTTCTACAGGCCACTAAAAAACCTTGCAACTACAACACTCTTGTCACTAATCCGTCACCAGTTCAATAGCGGCTTTCAGTTCATCCAGCGTCTTGTGTGTGTATACCCGCTCACCTACATCATTGGA
>Ga0123352_10001278_pt1 | contig 33032 bp, 19 predicted proteins | sample TergutLab28metaG_FD_89700 | JGI IMG/M metagenome (GOLD analysis project Ga0123352, IMG submission 89700) | Labiotermes labralis P1 segment gut microbial communities from Petit-Saut dam, French Guiana - Lab288 P1 | ecosystem: Host-associated > Arthropoda: Insects > Digestive system > Gut ...
CAGTACCTTGATCACCCATCCTACTCTCCGGATCTGGCCCCGTCGGACTACCACCTTTTCCCTGGACTGAAAAATCTATTGAAAGTTCGCCATTTTTCTTCCGAAGCCGAGGTAATTGCTGCCGCGGAGACCCTGTTGGGCGGACAAATTTCTGAATTTTTTTGAGCGTCTTGCAAAAGTTAGAGCAACGGACTAAGAATTTTATTGAGCTTCGTGGGAAGTACAAGTATGTTGAATAAATCCGAGTTTTATCGCTGTAGCTTTTTTTTCTGGTTGGGTTAAGGACTTATCAGCACCCGCCGTATATTACATATTGCACTATTAAATGACAGTAGAATGATACAGATACATAAATACAAGTGGTGTTGATATTATACCTTATAACTTGTATGAATCTTTGGATTCCTTATAAAGCGGTTGAATCTAGACCAACTACATACCCCTAAGCTTCTGAAGAATAACCATGTGCAATGCAGGTAATTTCTTTAGGATGAATGATGGGTGGAATATTAAAATCGAATGCATTACTTTTGTAAGGTCGGGTACCTGTAATCAAAGAGCCCATAAAGAATTTTGCTGATAGTAAAGGCTCACAAAAATGTGCAATCAATCATCTAATGTAGGAAGTATTTTGAACTCAAGTTCAGGAAAAGGCTAGTAATTTCGATCGACCCTGTACTCTCGGCCAATAATATTAACATACGGGGTCCTATCAAGAGTGATTCGAGAGAAAACTGCAACATTTTCTATAGCGCGCGTGATATTCTTGTATTATTCTAGAAGAATATGATTTTCGTCATTATAAATTAGGACAACGTCAAGACACCTCATTAGACATGGTGACATCCTACACAGTACTCACTAAGAGCTATTTCTCCAAGGTTAGAATTTTCGGAATTTGGGATTGCTCCCCCATGTCGATTTAGTGCAGAATTTACTGAAGTGCGGTCTGCGCTCATATGGGGCGTGACGTCGCCTCAGTGTGTTATTTCTTCCCGTGGTTTCGTGAAGAGGATCGAAATGTCCAATTATATACCACTGCGAATTCTCGAAGAGTCAGAAATAAAGTGCCCTTTAAGGCGAGTCACATAAATATATCAAATGCGCTGTAGAAGAACCTGGCAACTAGCACATAGTACAGTGTACCTAATTAAGCACAAAAGTAAAAAGGTAAATTTAAAGTTTTCCCATTACGGACCCGGTGTGGCCTGGAGGGTGGGTAGAGGTATAGCTCTACACTTCCATGGCCGCGGTACTGGAGGGGGGTGAGAAGTCAGCTGCACGCCCCGGCCGCACTTTCCCCCCGGGAAAGACCCGGTGTCCATTTTGCAGGAGGCTGGGTGGGCCCAAGGGCCGGTCTGGACGGACGAAAAATCTCTTACCCACCGGAATTCGATCCCGGACCTTCCAGCTCGTAGTCAGTCGCTATACCGTCTGAGCTACCCGGCCCACAATTAAGCACAATAGTAGTTCTATAAATTCACTTAAGAATTATCTTTAATTCAGTTAATTTCTGTCACAGAGTCATGAAAATGGAATTTATTCTTATGGCTGACTGAATTTAAGCTCTACAATCAGCAGTGTTAAGGTCGAGGCCATTCCAGGTTTTAAGCCCTTGCATAGTTTTATCCCAGTATGCATAGCCCTAAACATGCAAAAAAAAAAAAAGCTTTCTATGACAACTAGCAACTTGTTAGATGGGTATTTAATAACTTTAGGTGACATATTCTGCCGGTCCCAGTAGCCGCGCGGTCTAAGGCGTGGGTCTGCGGCCACTCGCCTGCTGAGATTTTGGCTTCGAATCCCACCGGTGTCATGGATGTTTTTCTGTTGTGAGTGATATGTGTTGTCTGGTAGAGGTCTCTGCGATGAGCTAATCACTCGTCCGTAGGAGTCCTACCGACTGTAGTGTGTCGTTGTGTGTGATCTAGAAACCTCGTGAAAGAGGAGGCCCTGGCCAACTGGGGGGCCGTCGTGCCAAATAAAAAAAGCTTTGTTCTTGTTGTGTATTGCTCATAATTAAAGAACCGTATTAACCGACGAACACAGCTGCGCAGATCTAATATAATGATCCCCTATTCAGCACTACTACATGTTTCGCCTGTTTACATCAGCCATCTTCAGGTAGACATCAGGTCATAAAAAATAAAAAAACAAGCAATACTCCTGGGAAAGGCCTCTACTCTTTTATTCTTTTTTGATCTGATGATAGCTGATATAAACAAATGAAATATTTAGTAGTAGTGAATAAAGGACCAGTGCATTAGATCTGCACATTTGTGTTTGCCTGTTAATATAGTACCGTAAGCTTTTCATAAACCATTTTTCTATATGAGGTTCTGTTTCGTCATAGCAGAATGTTGAAGCTTACGTTGGGATCAAGATTAATTTGAAATACTCAGTGCCCCCTTCGTATCAGCTGCAATGCTTTGCGGAGAAATATTCCTCCAGATAGCAGCACTGATCAGTTTATTGTTATTCCGCCATCAGCTCCTTACTGTTCGAGGCCCGACAGCGACAAGAAATTTTAATTCTTGTCACACTCTGAATGGCTGCCTGACCCACGCAACCTTCAGTGCAAGACGTAACCTAGAGCTTTACCCTGGGTAAAGTCAAGCGAAGATAATCATTTATACATATTTGTTAGCAAGGTTAAGAATGAGGGCGCTAAACAACTACTATGAATTGTGCAGAAAGACTTTAGTTAATTTACTTCCCAAGATGCCACATGATTCTTTACTGTAATACAATGGACAACAACGGCTGTGCCATTTGACTCTTTATTGTAATTCATGGGGCAGAAATGGCTGTGCCATATCACTCTTTACTGTAATGTATTGGACAGAAATAGCTGTGCCATGTGACTCTTTATTGTAATTCATGGGGCAGAAATGGCTGTGCCATGTGACTCTTTACTGTAATCCATTGGGCAGAAATGGCTGTGCCACATAAACTTTTATTGTAATCCATTTGTCAACAATTGTGTTACATGACGCTTAATTCTCATCAATTATTTTGCTTATAAGGACAGTCCGTCCCTGCAACGAGCCATTGAGATAGGTTGACCCACAATTAGGCAAACAGGAGAATTCGTGGTTACCCTCCGCAATATCCTTTGGCATTCTCACGCAAGACTGCATGGGAAATTTGACCTAACGCAATCTGCATTATACAGCCACCAGTCAAGAGTCACGTGATGCCAACCAACACAAGCTTCTGATTTCCCGTCCTCTATTTGACGCTTAAAGCAGCGCAATGTCACTGCCGATGGAATACAACAATTAAAACGTCCTATTTACTTTGGTTATAAAAGGGACACAAAATGGGTAATGCTGGCCTTCCTAGGCTCTTCATTGAAAAGGTTAAGTATTTTGTTTTCGCCGCTATTTCGGTTTGTATAATTGGTAAAGTTTATTTAAAATCAGGCGGCTGATTCGAGTAGGACTTATTTCAAATGGGGATGTTATGCTTGAGGCAGACTGATCAGTTTGGTACAAACTGAACGGTGCGGTATTGATTGTTTGTTTTATGGAGTATTTAACCGCTGTCCTTCAGCCTCACAGGCTACGTGGCAGCTTAGGATATACCGCTTTGTTTTGTTTTTATTATTAGGTTATTTACTATGCCAGGAGTAAAGTAGGTTATGTAGCGGGGACGAATGTATCGGAGTGAAGGATGAACTGAGTGACAGTGTGTGTGAATCGGAAATGAAGTACGTATTTTGTTTAAGATGCAAATTTCTAAACTTGTAAAACGGGTTTAAACTTATTTCTAAACTATCTTGTTTTATAAAACTGCAATGTTGCTTAACTTGTTCGAATTATCTCAAATTGTTTATTAATAATTACCAAAACAACAATTTCCTTCGAAAATACTCTTAATGACTTATTTTGGCAGAGCTTGTATAGTGACTGGAATATGCCGCCCTCCCTTCATCACGTAACATTATATATTTTCAAATAGCGCCTTTTTACTATTGCATCTGTGTGTCGATCACTTTACATAGTAATAAAATTATCTGTCTTTAAATTCTTATTATAGGCCAATTGTTGTAATGTACACCATTTCAATGGCTTCTTTGTTATTGAAGAAAAATAGTGTTACGGGACGACCTGAAAATGACTGATGTAAACCAAAACATGTAATCATTTACGTACTAGTAACTATATATACCCTGATACAATGAGTCAAGAAACAAAACAAAAACTGTGTTGAAAGCCAATTTTTATTGTGATATCATTAGCGAAACAGAGTAACTGAATGCAACATTTGAAAGTGCAGCTTCTTATACAGTACCAGTACAACCAAGTCTGTAGTAACTTAAAATTGGCAGCCCTCGTTCTCAGTTATCACGAAGAGAACACCTGTCGTTTTAAAACCTAGAGGATTCTTCTAATTAATTTTGTCTAAGAAAACAAGGCGTTTTACAAGTATTATTTAACAAGTTTCTTATCACTGTGCACGTTTTATTTTTGCAACATACAAATGTCAAATACCAACCCCCCTCCGTAAATTTACCTCTAGTCAGCTGGAAATGCATGCAGAATGTTACATTTTCTTTCCAGACACTTGTAAATATGTCCCTCTTCTCATTTCAACCCAATTCTCTTGAAGCCAATCTGAAGTTTGTTGTTGTTACAAGATTTCTTCTCTGTGGATGAGAAAATCTCTTCCTTCCATTTACTTTACACTAAGAAAAAGAGTCAAATACAGAGAAGTCTCGAAACATTTCTCTTTCAAATAGGATAAGAGCGAAATATTTCGCTTAAAGGATCTTCCCTATGAAAAGACACCTGACTTTCTTTATATAATTTTTTGTGATGAAAAAAGTCACGTTGTATGGCGTGAAATAAAAATTAAACCATTTTCTAGCTTATAAAATATCAACTGACCTTGTATCACCCGCAATTCATTATTTAAGAGCAACGACTTCCTACATAAAGCGGAATACCGTATGGACGAAATATTGTCTAACAAATCCTACTTTTTTTATTGAATGAAATTATTTTGTGCTGGACCAACACAAGAATGGCTGTTTTCTGTTCTGCGTAAACTTAAATAAGAAAATTCTCATTAAAATATTAATACGATCTTGCATTATATTGCTCTTGTTATCAACCGCTCTTCTTCCTGCGAGATTTTTCTAAAATATTTTGTCCTTTTTCCTTATTCTATTCGTGCTGCATTTATTAATGTTTATTATGTCATTGTAATTAGACATGGAATTACAATATTTCCTGATAAAAATGAAATGCTCGACTAATTCGCTTTTCTTAAGTGCTCATCCCTTGTATTGAAAGTTCATAATACTAACGCAAATCTGAAAACAATGTTGTTTTCGGTGAATGCTATTCCTAAGAGCATATTAAAAGAATTTTATTTCTTTTTCGTCGATATGTTCAGCTTTCAGCAAGAGACCGAGGGAAATTTAACTGTTTTAGTAAATCATTTAGAGCTAAAGTTAATTCAGCTGTTTTTGCTAGTTAATGTGTTTCCCGAGGCAGAACTGTAACGTAAAATATTTATCAGGAAGCCAAAGAAATAAGCTGTCTATATACCAGTCACAGCCGTTTAATGTAATTGGTTATGGTTGAGTTTTGTGTTAGTTTTGTCTCGTTTTATGGAGCTAATTTCTGTGACATTGAGGCAAATGGTTCGAAACACAGTAAAAAATATAACGGTGTTCTTTCAATAATTTCTGCAAATTGAAAACACTTTTTCGAACAGTAGTAGTTATGATGACGTTAAACAAAAACAAAAACATATTATATTTATCTGAAACTGTGGTCCTGCATATTATCTAGCTGCCTTGACTGCTAAATGTGCACTATATGTTATGCATACTGGCTATAAGATTTTGCTTTATGTATTTTTTAACCTTTTTCATTATTGTGACATTTATGGACGTCATAAGCATCCAGGAACTGGTCTCTGTTAATAAAATCTTGTGAAGAAACAATATTTTTAAACGTAGGTATAAACACAAAAAAAATATTTGGACAGTAGCAATAATTATTCGCGAACTTGAAAGCGGAATTCTCAGGAATAAGGACAAGAAACTAAAATAGGTACCTTAATTTCCTCCCTTCTCACAAAAAAATTACATAAATTATGGGAAGAATACACTCCGTATCTTTTGTGTTGTCATTATACTTTCATATCCACATTTTTCTGAAGCATTCAAATTAGCTGGTATAGTGTGCCACAAAGTACAAAGGAGACTGCTTAGAACATTCCATGGAGCCCAAGATTTAATGTATTATTTTGTATCACAAATATAGTAATGTATTTTATTTCGTGTCGTACTGAAGGTATTTATTGCAGAGTTTTGTTAAGCTAGCAACAAAGACGTTGTGGTAAGGCATGGGAAACAGAGGACATGCAACTTTGTGTGGTGCGTATTTAAAAGTAGTTCTTAGATATGGCAAGCACTATCTTATGAATATATTACGATGCCAGCCCACAGATATAAACAGGGAACTTTAACACATCTACAGTCATGCTCAAAGAGCAACAAAGAGAAGTACAAGCAATTTATGGAGATGTATTCCTGCCTCGTCGTAATTTCATTCGACTCATGCCCAGAAATACCGGGAATCTTGTTTTTACTGCTGCGTTGCTTGGACTGTCTCATTAATGTAAAATATGTATGTGTTACGTTTTTTTAAATCTAATTTTATATTTTGTCACAGCATTTGTTTTTGTGCTATTGACTGAAAATATGTGTACTTCAAAGTTCTTGTACGGATAATAGGTGATGTGAAAGAATCAGTGGGGCAAATAACTGAAGTGTACATAATAACTCCACCTGTGGTCATATTTGCACTGCAATATTAATATTATGCTTATTGGACCCTGCATCACTATGATAGTTGAAGAATAAAAGACCAACTTGATATATCTTGCTATTTTATTTCACTTCTTATGTGCTGAACATGTTTCGGACATTAATATGTCCATCATCAGGAGCTTGCGACTTTTTCTATCGAATTACCACATTGGTCTTATTTTTCTTGGTTTGATGTGTGTTGGAGTTTCGGTGTGGTTGGTTTGGAGTGGTATCTGTGTATCAGGCTTCGGCCTGCAACGCGGATACCACTCCAACCCAACCACACCGAAACTCCAACACACATCAAACCAAGAAAAATAAGACCAATGTGGTAATTCAATAGAAAAGTCGCAAGCTCCTGATGATGGATATATTAATGTCCGAAACATGTTGAGCACATAAGAAGTGAAATAAAATAGCAAGTGACATCAAGATAGTCTTTTATTCTTCAAGTATTAATATAATTTCGTACAGACGAAAACAGGAAGTCTCATGAATATAACGAAATACTCAGTTGAAATTTCAAAAAATATTTTACCCATTACTTAGAAGGTATAAAACTCTCTCGTTTACGATGCTTTGTTTCAAAGTAGAAGTGATTTATTATTTAAAGATGCAATAGTTGAAATTACACATTAACTATAGATTTTCTTTTCCTTTAGCGGCAGGGATGTTGTCTTCCGTCTGAACCTACCCAGTCTCTCATACGTAGATGCTGTATGTGAGTAACAGGCCTGTAAAATAACAGTTCTCTTCTATCTTTTGCCCAGGTTAGGAATGCGACTAATTATAATTTATTTCCTCCACGCATTCGTAACGCGGTGTTTCCAATATCATTAGTTTATTTTACTTGCAACGAGTTTCTTTATCGATCCAACGGCTGTAGGAATTACAACACCCAAAACTTTGAGCGGCTAAAATTCCATTTTATTAAATACGAACATTTAGTTTCTCTGTCAGAGAGAATTAATTGTGCTTCCATTTAGCAAGGTAAACAGGTGATGGCAGTGCAGGGAAAAAATCATTGTTTATTTTAAGAAATAAACGAGACACAAGAACTCTATGTGTAATCAAACTTCAGAGATTTTAATTGTTAAAATTCTCATATATATATTTCCGTCTACACTTTAAAATGCTGATGTGTAGGGACGAATATTTTCTCAACACTTCGCAAATTTTATATCGTAACCTTATAGATTTATACATCACAAAACTTAAGTATCTAGGAAGCCGGGATAAAGCAGTCAGTATAGGACTAAGATACTGATCGGACAACTGGAAGAAGTAGTTCGATTCTCGGCAGTGGTAAGAAATTTTCTCTCCTCTTAAACGTTCAGACGGTTCCAGGGGCCCAATATGCCTCTTGCTCATTTGTTCCTGGTGGCGCTTTCAACTGGAGAAAAGCGTCTGGGGTGTGATAACTTGTCTCTGCGTAGTTCTGAGCTGAAGAATGAGCGGAGCTATACTTCCACAAACCCTGCTCCCATTGATTACACAGGAACAAAGGTGTTTGAAGTGCAACTCAAATATGGTGGTGCACATTATCATCTGAATTTGGTATATTCAAAGACTCCTTTTGTACGAAAATTTGGAAAGCCAGTGAAAATGCAGGCATCTTCTCTTCTTCATTTTACAGACTGCCATCTTTAAATAAATGCCCCGTGTGTTTCGTAAGTTTTACTTGAGTCAGAATTGGGGTATGTTAATGAGATATCGCTTGCAGGAAATACGGAAAAGGCTTATTTAGGAATCCTTGTAACTGAGCTTACTGAGTTCAAAACTGTGGTCTAGTGGTCAGAGTCTCTGACTACTAATCATGAGGGACCGGGTTCGGTTCTCGGCTCTACCGTGGGAATTTTCCCTGTAGGGGATGATTCCCGCGGTGACCATGGTCTTGGTAGGTTGGTAGAATTTAGGTTTAAGGGCCCTCCTGGCAATACATCCTCCTATATCACCACCCACATCATCGGGACAACGTAACTGCGCCTCATGGGCGTCCCAGCCTCAGAAGTCAGTTACACTCTTGCCACGCCCAGGAGGGAGGACCACGAAGTCCACAAGGACATGTGTTGGCATTGGGGAAGAATAATGAAGATATTAGCGGAGTTCGTAGTCCTGGTGTCATGACCAAAAATTTCCACAATGACTGAAATTCAATACTCCTGTTACCAGTTTCTAGAAACTAATGTTCTTATTCTTCTATAGATATGGTTCGCGTGATATGAAGTAGAGAAAAGTGTGCAAAATAAATTTTCGGTGCCTAATCTGCTTTTGAGGATCTTTCTTTTTACTGCTTATTTAATGAATGCGATTCATATCTGAGTTTTATGTTGTCTTTAAAAAAGTGATATCTGAATTTATGAATCTGAATTATTATTACAGTTAAGTTAATATAACAATTTTGTTTATGACATCTATATGCTTGCTTTTTCGTTTGCTTAAATTCTCTGGTTCTCGCTTGAAGATGTCCCACTTTATTATCATATTCTAAGCATAATCTAAAATCCTGAATAACATTTCCTTTGCATTGTAATTAAAATTCTTGAAAATGATGCTTGTTTTTCAAGTTTTAATGAAAATGCATCTGTTTGATTTTTAGTTCGTTAAAACTTTATTTGAGCCACATTTGTCATTCCATTTAATATTTTATAAATCCATTTTTGTGTTACTTGAATTTAACCTGGGGTCTTGTTTTTATACGTATGAAGCGGGTTAAAAGTGGATTATTTTGACTTCATGTCACAACATGTGTGATGATATCGATACGGACAGGATAAAACTTTTTGCTTTATTGTCTCAGAAAGGACTGACGCTCATTAAGCCGCTAAAACGTGCGACAGCATTTGGTATTGGTCATTTTAGGTTTCTGAAAATGTGTTAATAGTATGAGAGTAATTTAATGAAATGATGTATTCTTTTCGGGTTATAACTATTGGGTATAACTCAGAGTTATACATTTCTTCTCTGAATTGTTTCTCTAGAATAAGCTTCAATAACACTATCTTAATGCCGGTCCCAGTAGCCGCGCGGTCTAAGGCGTAAGTTTGCGGCCGCTCGCCTCCTGAGATCGTGGGTTCGAATCCCACCGAGGGCATGGATGTTTGTCTGTTGTGAGTGTTGTCTGTTGACAGGTAGAGGTCTCTGCGATGAGCCGATCACTCGTCCAGAGGAGTCTTACCAACTGTGGTACGTCGTTGTGTGTGATCTAGAAACCTCATGAATGAGGAGGCCATGACCCGCGTTGGGCCGCAGCCCCACAAAAAAACACTATCTTAATTACTCTGTAGTGTAGAGTAGATGGTATAGCGGATAAGTCACTGGAGGGAACGGGGTTTGAATCGCAGGAAGGACAAAAGATTTCTGCCCTCTCCGTTTCGTCCAGATGGGCTATGGGGCCCAATAAGCCTTATGGTGAATGGGTTGTGGGATGTTTTGTAGGGAATGAAGCGACCCAAACATAATTGTAAGCACTAACCTCCAATTAGAGCCCAAGTTAAGAATTAGTGATGTTATACCTCTAGTCCCTCCATGTTATTTTATGCTGTGGACAGGGAAATCTTTTCTTTTACTATGAAGTAACTGTTTACAGAGTAGTTCAATTTATATTTTATGTCTAATATTCAATTTATCATTTTAAGGTACTGAAATTGAATACATATAAAAGGTTTTTGATAAATTTGAAGCCAAACGTTTCCTGTATTTCTCTGCTACAAAGTTAGAAGCAGGAAAAGCACAGTAGGTAGAGTGACTGTCAGTGGGTTGGACGTCTGGCGTTCGGTTTCCACCACGAGCAAGACGTCTTTTCTCTAGATAGTCCAGACCGGCTCTGAGGCCAAACCGAGACCACTTCTAATTGGGTACCGGCGGTAAAGTGGCTGAGGTGTGGAACGGAACACTGACGTATGTCTCGTGCCTAGAAGAACAGTGGTTAATCCTGTGTCTTTATTTCCCCAAATGTTTGTGAGATGCGCTGGTATTTAAATTTTAAAGATGAATATACTGAAAAATTGTTTTAATAATTGCACAATCGCCAATAAAATATTTTCTTATGCTAATTTGCTATTACTCATTCGGTGCAGTATTCATACCATCAACCACATTTACCGACAAATGCATACAATAGGATTACAAAGTGCACCTAAGTTTGAGCAGCTCTGACGTGATGTATACAGCACCTCCCGGCACCATACACCGGGACGCGCCACTGGGAAGGGATCCAATTAGATCGCACAGACTGGACTCGTATGTTTTTGTGCATGCACTACACTTAATATTTAAAGACATTTGAGTTTGCCCTGAAGTTCTTTGGGCTTATAGTGAGCATAATGTCCATAATGTTGTAGTCTTATAATTACTAATTTATTTATTATATAATTTCAACCTTTTTAAATATCTTAACATTTGGCTTTGTACTTCTCAGTTTGGTGTATTGGTGCTTGTACTCCTTCGTTTTTGAGACTCTTCTGAGGACGGCACCTCGGCGCTAAAACTTATTTCGACATTACATACAGTGTGTGATCATATTTTTACATCTGTTGGTGAAAGTGAATGATTTTATTATGCTATTCAGTCTACTTAAGGGAATATATTTAAGGGATGAAAGCGGTCGGAGCTTCATGCTGACCACTTATTTTCTTCTAGTACCGAGGTTAGGACTGCCAGGAGCTTTATCTGAAATCCTCCATACTTGCCCACTCTATGAAGCAAGGACAACGTCGCTGTACTTTGTGTTTCCATAACATGACACACATTTATAGAAGCACAAACAAAGCTGCTGACAGACACACCACAATTAATTGCGCTGTAACTCCATGTTTGTGCCACCAATGCCTGTGTCACATGCATGCGACTTTTGTGAGACACATCGAAATGACAGTCCGTGCTCTTTTAGCATTAACTGAGGCTTACAAGTTGAAAGTGGTTTCATCGTGGTTTGTGGGTTCTAGTGTTTGTGGAACCAAATACGTCGAATCATATACGTTGGGTATCTTCATTTCTCAGCCGTGGTTAGCCGTTGTGTTTCGTCATTGGCGTGGCTTATGCCATCATTAATGCTTAATAACGTCCGGTTCCGTAGAGGGAATTGGTGTTGCTGCTGACAGTGGGATTGCTCCAATGCAGGGACTGCAATGGACGAACTTTTGGTGAGATAATAAATACTATTCTGCCTAATCACAATGAAATTCATAATTATTGAGTTGGTTTAGAGGGGAGAAAACTTGTTAGGTTTCCTAAATTTGTACATTTAGGGTCTCAGAATAATTCATCATGTACTCTGTACGTTAAATTTTACCAATTCAGTAAATATTCCCATAATGAAAGTTTTTTTTAATGACAATTGATTTTCATGTTACTGACAAATGTTCTGGCCTTCCATGGTCATCGTCGGGAAGACTGCAGTGATTTTAAAGAATAAATTTTATTAAGCGTCTACTCTTGTCTTCAAAAGAAGAGCAGGCTTTATAAACGTATTTGAGATTCAGTCCTGGGGGGATTATTGATTTGTGTGTTGATCACAACTTATAGTGCATAATATTTCTGTGCGTATTCCTACTTTAACAAAAATATAATATGGAACCTCAAACAATTAGTTAAATTATATTAAAATTTTTAGTTTTATATCTGTGGCATGTGAGGGGTGACAGCGTAGCCGCTGTATTGACTAGCCTACGTGATGGACGCTCCAGGTTTCTATTCCTGGCAGGAGCAACTGGTATTTTTCTTCTCTAGAAAGTCCAAACATCTTCTTCGATGGGTATCAGAAATCTTTTCAGGTAAAGCAGCTGGCGCGTGAAGTTGACCACTCAGCCTCATCTAATGCAGAAGCTGAGAATGACAGGAGCTAGTCCTCCACTTACCCTGTAACTTCTTGGTGCGATCAAAGGCAACTGGACGAGATGGTTAAGAGTACGTTCTTCGTATTTGTTTTAGAGAATTTTTACTCAACTAATGAAGGTCCAATATTTCTAACGTACGTAAGGAACACGTTTAATGATAAAACCAAACCTCAAATAAAATTGTGAAATGCAAATGAGATACAAGAAACGATCGGATAGAAAATGTGGTTTTTACTACAGGTTAAAAAATCAAATGAAAATTTAGATACCCACTTTCGTCACAGTACCTTGATGATGCACTACATTAAGTAACGATCTAGGCTGTCAGAACAAAGAAGCTGTGTTATAGGAGCGAAAGACATTTTTTTTTGGGGGGGGGGGATCTAAACTAAAGAAATATTATTAAAGTGAAAATTTCTTTCAGTCGTTCTGGACTCTTTAACTGATATTCTTTTCAATACACTTTCATATCGATTGACCAAACGCGTCTGTATTTCAGCAGTAATGCACGAAATATATCTTTGTTCTTTCTTTAAACATTCTACATTTCAACATATTCGGAATTCCAAATATTTTTTAATGCTCTCTCCGGTATTCCGTCATTTAAACGTGTTGTTAATATTTACACTTTGTCATTTGTGGTCCGGCTCCTAAATGCTATTTCGTCGGCCGGTGTTTGCTTAAACCTGTCAGCGTTTTCTAGGCACATTAAGAACTGCGATATTTGAGTTGGTGGTAGCTCTGTACAAACTGGTTTTAGCGAATTTTAAAATTTATATTATTATTATTTTTATTTTTTGAGTATGACAGCCTGCAATCTAGCAGGTGGTTACCAAAGTTTTGGAAAAGGTTTTTACCTGAATTTTCTACACATCCTTAGCAACGACCTCCCCGAATACTTTCTGTCTTAAACCACAATACCACAGCCTTGAGTTTAGTTCTTATTCCTCTATTTCTCTGAAGTTTTGTAACTTACGTTCTACTTTTATTAAACCTGACAGTACACAAAAAGTGGCAGTAAGTCACTTACACCGACGTTAATATGTTGCCTGTACTGTTATGTGACTTTTACGGCTCTGTGTTTGGCACTGAAGGAAGTGCTTAGAAACCTGCTGGAAGCGCACCAAATCGCATGAAAATGCAGCAGCAATTAGTTATAGGTGCAAGCGATTCTTCTGGTTGTAGCTGTTGTGATGATATTTTTACTATCACTGGCCAGTAAAGCATTGCAATTGTGACAGAACACATTAGTACACGGAAATCTCTTATAATGCTGCGTACAATTATCCAACGAAAACATTCATTTGCATCGAAATTCAGTAGTCCTTATACGGTGAGTGAAATATTCCAGCTTTAACTTAAATAGCTCAAATAAAGGCCCTTTTACAAGGGAAATAAATTGATTTAGTGTCCCCTATATAATCAAAATCTTTGATAATATAATTGGAACTTTCTGCATATAAAATGTTTAAATTAATTCCCTTGTCTGCCCATTAAATTTAGTTAAACATTCAAGCACATCAGGCAGTAATCTGTTGATGTTTATCTCTGTTATATCTAACATATTATTGTCAGTTTATATTGAGTTTACGTATAAAGTGATGTAAAATTTATATTTCAGATTCCGTCATTCAGTTAGGATATGACATTTCAATGTACCTGTAATTAAGAATGTACGACACAGAGAAGTGAAATATGAAAACAAATCTTTACATTTCCTTTAAAAACACGTTATTTTGTTCAGGATGACAGCCAGTTTCGGTCTAGAAAGACTATTCAACAGGCGACAGTATAATACAGCGCCAATTACGATTTTCTACTATTTGCCTCTACTCATATCATCGGATGACTTACTGCCCTTATAATGGTGATATAAGTGCTGTAAGGACTGTGAGTTCAAAGAAGTCTGCTGCATCTGAGATCGAAAAACCAATACTACAAACAAATATCCATCAAAATATTGATAACTAATTACTTCAAACAACTGTTTAAGCAAACCATAATTTGTTCCACGCCTTTGTATAAGAAAGGTATCACATTAACCACAGGCAGTATCTCGAACATTGTAGTACACTTGAGACGATCTATACAGGTAGGTAGGTTTTCACTCTTTTTATAGGCCACGCAGGCCCTTAGGGTGAGTAGAGATATAGCTCTACTCTTTTCTAGGACTTTCGGCACTAGATGGGCGTGGGTGGGGTCAGCCCCACGCTCTGGCTGCCTCTACCCCCGGGAAACACCCAGTACCCATTGTACAGGTGGCTGGGTAGGCCCCAGGGCCGGTCTGTAAGGGCAGAAAATCTCGTCCCCACCGGGATTCGATCCCGGACGGTCCAGTCCGTAGTCAGTCGCTATATCGACTGAGCTACCCGGCTCACTCTATACAGGTATATTACATTGATATCTGTTTTGTGTAATAACTAAAAAAGTAACTGCCATAATCTCCCCTGAGAAGTCGCTGCTCTCTCCTTGACAGTAATCTGTTGCAATGTTTACATTAGTCTGCCATTTCTTCTTACTTTAACCAGTCCCATTCCTAAAGAAACCTGTCACACGTTTTCTTTAAGACACTTTTTGTTTTCCCCTGGTTTATGCCTATGTACTACAAGTTGTTTTTGGCTTTAGTTTTGCGATTGAAATGTTTATGCTTCACTCATATCGTTCATGGGCCTACCAAGTCCTGCCTAAATTAGTCTTAGCAGAGTTTGCAATGATAGTGATAGTTTTATATGTACGAATTACAGTGTTGCAAAACAAATTTCGGGAGCTCATACAACCTAACCTAACCTAACCTAACCTAACCTAACCATCCACTATTTCTGTTATTGCTAGCCTCGTCAGATGTTTGTAGTGAAATGACAAAAAATGTGTTTCCTTCAGCGACTGAATGGGCTGACCAGACCTTTCGAAATGTTGTAAACATCCCACACTTCTGTCAGGGCAATTAACTCAGTACTGACTGACAAACCGTGAAAAAAGAAGCAACACACGGCTCTTGAATCGCTGTGGCATTTTACTAGTTGACACTGCGTAATATCCCAGAACGTTTGGATATTCAATCGTTCATGCATTTTACCTGAGTTTTACTCAGTAGTTCCCACTAGGAATGTAAAGGGGGTTTAGGATTCCCTAGGCGTTTTGGGATCCCTTTAGCGGTAGACATGGCCTAGGATTCTTAATGCTACTCGGTAGGTTGCCACTAAGTTAGGTTGATTACCGTCCTAAGTGACGGTCCACTTGAATAAGAAATTTTCAGAAATTAGCCTTGAGGGGGAGGGTGGAAGGACGAATAGTTCCTTGTCTGTTGGCTCAGGCATGGTAACTCTATCCTCCTTGGCTGTGTTCCAAGAATCTACCTCTGACGCTACAGAACACCGAGAAGTGTGTACTATCCTCTTTAATAATGGCGGCCAATCAGTTATTTACAAGTATGTACACAAGGGAAGACGCTAAATCAGTAAACAATTAAATTAGTAGTTTGGAGATCACTATTATACGTCCTCTTACCATGTGTCACGTTTGTGTAGCCTGCAAAATTACTGTCTTAAATATCGACCTCACAACAAATTTGCAGTTCGATTTAATACAATTTCTAGAAGAAAACCGAAAACTCTTAGGTTCCTACAGTTTAGACACAGACAAAATTACAGAACTGATTGGTGTTACAGCGAACGTACCTGTTAAAATAAGCGTGGTACAGAGCGCACGGGACAACACAAGCACTTTATTACTGAGGGCATCCAGGAAACAAACCAGAACGAGGTATACTTAGGTAGCTTTATTTGATTTATATAGTCACTGAAACAGTGGCACTGTCTCATATCGTACCTCCAATTTGATCACAATTTTCTAGCCAATCTCTGTTCTCGGAAATGCTCAGTGCCGGCCGGACAAAGTGCAGAAGTCAGCAGATAGACCGGCCGCTTTACAACCAAAATGTCGCTAGCCGACTGCATCTACCCTAACTGCCTGGTACCATTTCACTCGAAAAGAGAGCGTTTATGTCGATTTAATGTGGCCGAAATCTATAAAACGTGTTTAGGTCTTCATGTAAATTGTCCAATAATATTGCCCACTTTTACCAAATTTACATTTCCTAGACAGTTTTTCATGAAATCTTCCAATATCGACTTCACAGAAATCCTTGCAGTGGGAGCCGCTCTGGCGAAGTAGGGAGACGGACGAACGGACAGAGAGAAAGAGAGTTGCAGATAGACGGTCGGACGGATAAGACGAAGTTAACAGGTGATTTAAAGACGACTCCAAAGCGCCCAAAACTTACTGTGTACCGCAGATAGACAATGAGTTTTGTTTCGAACGAGCTAATGCTCTAAGGGAATTGATCGCTGTTATGTCTGAGATCCATATGTAAACATTTGGCAGAATTTAGGATTTTTTAAACATTACACTAGGTGTTGCATTAAGTACATAAACATCGGAATTTCAAGGCTCCAAATATTATTATCCTTCCTCTGTAGGATATTCCAAGCTATCAATTTATAACAGAAATTTCGCCTAACTTGTTGTTAGATAAGTTCAATAAAGTATATGAAAAATTTGGAAGCAAAAAACAGGATTAAAATAAAAGTCTGATGAAGTAATTTTATTAATAGACTTACTGCAGTAACAGTCGATTTCGGTTAGAAGCCAGTCTCTGAGTTCCTTTTATACAGCTGCCTGTTACGCAGTATTTACTGCGACATTTCAGAATGAGCCTTCACGAGGTACCAGTAAGTATAATTAGGATCTCAACATGTCTGTAAGTGTGTCTGATGTGTGGCAAGTTCAATCACTGGAACCTTCTACTTCTCAGCTCAGGCTTGAACGAAAAGGAAGAGGTTTCCAACTGCAGACGAGCAATTTTATGCTTAATTTTACATCGTTTTGCAACGTAAAATTAAAAAAGATTTCTGTTTTCGAGATCAGACTGTAGGAGCATGTTATAAAAACAAGTCTGATTGCACGGCATGCAATTCTTTCCGTACCAACGTGACCGGAATTACGTAACAGTGGACTTACGGATTCCAAGCCGTGATAATTTAATCCCTATATCGTAGAGCACAATAAAATTTTCTACCGACATGCAAAGGTATTTGTACTACTGAGGTTTTCATATAGGTCTTAATAAAGATTATTCTATGGGTAGGTTTCTTTGTGGAAGAGTTCCGGAGGAAAAGCCTACCTCCATTATCACCTTGTAATAGTCCAAACATCCTTGGACTGCTAGACTTTTAAAACGGAGTCAGTACGCACCACCGAGCGTCAGTAAATATACTAGCTGTACACATGGCAAAAGGTAAGAGAAAGTCTGAATATTAAATATTGCGAGTACAATAATGAGAGTAGAGTTTGCTCTCAAAAGCAATCCGGAACAAACTGCAATCCGTCAGTGTTTGCTATAGCTTAGAAGATAGTAATTCAATGGTTACTGTTCACAGTTCTTAAGGCTAAAAGGTGCAAAGTCTCTAAAGTTCCACTATGTATTCCACATAGTGTGTTGCATCTGGAGCTTCTATAGTACTGCTCCTTGTAGGGAGAAAAAATCATGTTACTAACACGGGATTGTGTTTTTGACTGACCTCAAACGTTTCCACAATTTCTAAACAGATTTAATATTATTTATTCATGTTATTGTGCTTGTAGTTATTTATACGCATCAACACGTGCATACAAATTATAAGATTAAGATATATGTATAGGTATAAACTTAAACCCTCCTACAATTTCCAGCGATAAATTCCTATCCTCAGGACGATGCCAGTACAATGGAATACATAATATTATTCCATCAATTTCACATATATGGTACGTCAGTAGATTCTAACCAAGAACGTCTCAATATCTTACGTGCCACAGTACCCATACTGTTGTATTTATTGCTACTATTTTGTGTACCGATCTAAGGTAACGGTAAAGCAATTCCTGTACGGGCATGTTAGAGGTCCAGAGGGCTCCAGTGTGTTAAGTTTCCCAGATTTCGTGATAATGTATGTATGTGTAGGTGGTAAGGCTGTCAGGCCTACGCACCGGCTGCCACGTACTAAAAACTGAAAGGGCAAAGATGTTTTAGGTATTCGCTCTTCCTCTTGGTACGCAAATTTGTAGCTGTTACGGACTTTTCGGGACAGCCTATTACTCTCATTTCCAAAGGTAAGCAGTCCCAGATCCACGGAGACGGGGCCGATTGCCCCTCCCGAAAAGGCGTAAACAACCACGAAAGTACACTGCGTGACAACCAAGAAGAGCGAGGATATCGTCTAAACTGCGGCGAAAACATGAAATCTCACAAGGATTTTTATACACTTTTGAAAATTTTAGGATTTTGATATGTCAATCATGGCAATTTTGTCACACGTTCGGTACCACTGGGTTAAGTTGTGGGATTCATAGTTGTACAGAGACACTTGTGTAGCCTTTACAATTCAAAACGTACTTTCCGGCCAAATACAGTTTTTCAAGTAAGCTTTAAAAAGTATGAAAATTAATTTTCGTAGCATTACACGTATTTATTATATTCATATACCAAAACCTCTGCTTGCAACAAATTTCAGTCACATAGTTGAAAGTCTTGCTTTATGTGATGTATAGAAAATGTTCATAATCACAAATTCCCGGAAAATGAAGCCTGCCATGGGGTTCAAACATTTAAATTAGCCAAGAGAATAATGTAATTAGGCAGTGTAGATGAACCGTTGTATCATACAGTGGGGTTGGTTACGGGTTCTAACCTCATACCACTATAGTTGGTACAGGATATTTTCAACAAAGGGAAGCTATTCAGCATAAGTGACACATGTCCAGGCTGCAAGTGTGTCAGCTACAGAAAGGGCTATAACCTGTTGGCCCTTACAATTACAGTTCTTTGTGACGGACACGATTTTCGTAGGACAGAGAGCTATTTTTAAGTGATCGACTGCAACTCGGTACTGGAAAATTGGGTACTGGATCCAGAGACTGGTGTCTGTTCTTATAAAGGAAGACTAAAAGTCACCGTTTGTTTGGTGGTGTAACTTTAAGGTATCTGAGGTCCTCGTACCCATGTTATTGAAAACCGAATTCTTATGGCTCGTTACTCCGTGAAAACTGGTAAATATTTATCTCAATATTTTACCAACTTGAAGCACAACATTTTTGTTTTACAATAAGTTTATTTAATGCTTCTACATATTTCGAGCACATGTTCTCATCATCAGGAGGTCAAAATTGTATTACACAGCCCCTGGTGTCATCACACCTATAGGTGTGATGACACCAGAGGCTGTGTAATACAATTTTGACCTCCTGATGATAAACACATGTGCTCGAAACATGTAGCGGCATGAAATAAAACTTATTGTAAAACAAAAAGTTTGTGCATCAAGTTGGTTAAATACTGAGATAAGTATATTGAGATGAAAGGTAAGCAAAACGTCAAAACTGGTAAATAGTTATCAAGAAGGAATGTCAGGGTGGTGTGGTATCCGTATGCAGGCTGAAGCCTGCATAACGCACCACCCCAGCCAAACCACAACGTAACACCAACAGACACCGAACGAGAACAATACAACCCATGAAATAACTCATCAAATAAGTCGCAAACTCCTGAGGATGGATGTATTAACATCCGAAACAGGTTGAGCATTAAATAATGAAATAATAAAGGAAGTGACATTAAGTTGGTCTGTCTTTATTCAACTATCAAGATGATGCACGGTCCAATAAACATAAGATTCACCACATACGGTTACGTGGTTTCAGTAGCAGCATAGCTTTTCTTTTGAAACATTTTTAAAATATATTTTTCCGTAGTAGTAGAAATCTAGGTTTTGTATTTATATAAAGAGCTTTCACACTCATTTCATATTACTATTAGTAAATACCCATTTAATTTATTAGTTTTATTATTAATGTTGTGAATTTTACGTATGTGGACCTACTGTTTTCTACTATTCGTTGTTTACTGTTACTATATTTCACCATATTTGATCTAAATTAGAATTTGCCTCCCCTGTCTTCAATAACATAACAACGTCTAACATTAACAATATTAAAGATATTACGCTAGTAGCAGGTATCAATTGTTATAGTGCTAATTACTTAGCTAACTTTTTTTTAGTTTCAGCTATAAATCCAATTTTTGTTACTTGTTTTGTCGTGTTATTTTTTTGTGTTTAGTTTTGTAATTTGTGTTGTAATTATTTTGTGCTCCTTTGTAATTGGCTTTTGCACTGTAAAGCAGGCACTTTAATAAATGATAATAATAATAATTATTATTACTATTGTTCTAGTACCTAAATATGACCTTAACACGCCCTAGACAAATATTTAAGGTACACTTCAAAGTTCACCTTTCACTCGCTTGGATCAGTAGATGTACCATATATCACATAGTCTCAAATTGGGTAAAGGTAAAGATAAATTTCACCCCATGACATGCCTACACAGGCACAGAAGGGAAGTAAACGTATATCACCGGCACAATGGTGACCTTGACGCAAGAGTAGGTTGGTGGCCAGCAACCCATTCCGGCAACCTTACCGTGGGAGAGACCCGATACTCAAAGTACTTAAATTAGGGTCTTGCCTAGTCTGTAAACTTACACACAAAAGAACTGACGGAACTATTTTCGAAATGTAACATCTTTATGACTCATTTGCGTAAATTTTGATACCTTAATTCAATTATACTCGTTTGTCGCTGTTGTCTCTAACATAAAAATAAAGGCAAAAATATTCCCACGTTTAATTCTGCATCATGAAATTCAGACGCTTGCGGGAGTGAAGGCAGAACTGAATGGCAACATTTATGCTTTTGCCACATGCCGGGGGGAGGGGGGAGGAGGATTTGCGCCTGATGACAAGAAAAATCCTTATGTCTGTGGGGAACGAAACACTTGTTGGCCACTCCACAAATAGTTACCGCAAAGACTGACCTGCAAAAACCACGGTGTTAGTAGGTTCAGGCCCGTTTATTTTGTAATTTACAAGCGTGTACTGCCGCTCAAATAATAAATTTTGATCTACTGAGATATGCAGTCTATTAATTTACAAATGTTGACAGTTGCAACATGTCACATGGCACTGTCATGCGCTCAAAGCTTCTGTTGGTGAAATTGCTCCAGCTTGTGTGGGGAAAATCTGAATACGTTTACATGTACTGTGCAATGTAACACGCTCCGTGATTGGAGTCGGCAAACACTTTGTGTAAACTATTGTTCTAATACATGTTTGCAGCAGAGAGACATAAATACGAAAGTTCAAAATGTCTGTAAGAAAGCGCATAAATCGAATAAAACCATGTTTAGTACATATTCGTCAAAATAAACCAAACTATCCTTAACATCTTACCTTCGCTGTTCCAAATTCCCCACCAAGAGTTATTTTCTATTTCCATATGAAGTCTTATATAGGAAGGAAATAAACATCCCGATAGGTAAAATTTAAAAGATCAGATAGATTTATAATCTGATATTAACCCTTTATAAAGTCTAACGATTTGTGTACGTTCCATCACATTTCCCACTAAAAGCTCTGCAATTTATCCACATGTGTTCTGTCCAACTAGCATATCCAACATCAATTAACCTGATTGCTCATCCTAAAAGAAGCAGACTGTGCCCTCTGTGAGTAAAACGAAATTCTTTATATAAAATATACATTATTTTGGTCTTCAACGTTTTGTACTAATATATTAATTACGAAACACCTGGTAAAGAAGAATCCTTACATTATCTCGAGTTTTCATGTCTATGTTGTTTCCATATTAACCTTTCCATAACCAAATCAATTCAGCTCTTTGCCATTAATATACTGGCACAACAGCCGTTGGGCTACTTACAGAAACAAAAAGGAAATATTAATAATAATAATAAGAATAAGAAATATTTTTCTCAATCATGAAATGATTTTGTCGCATTTTGTAGGATGGGTGTCCTATGGTATGCAAAACAAAAACCGAGTAGACTGAACTGTTATAAAATAAATGTATAAAAGACGATATGTTCTGTTGTATCATTTATTTAAATTACACGTACGCATATAAAGTCTTTATCTTTCGATTTTATAGGGGAGTTAATTTGACCGTCAGAGAAACTTCTGTGAACTCTCATCTAATCTTTTATTTTATAACACCTGTCACCAACTTCGAAAAAAAGGATGATCAAAATTTTGCCAAAATATAACTGTTTATACAAAATAACTTCGTGTCGTAAGAATACATATGAATTCAGCTTCGCTTCGTTTTACCCTTGTAAGTAACCTTTCACAAATCCGATGTACTCAGTTTTCATTTATCTATCACCGACGCCATAAGCCCTAGCAAATGAAAGTGGTGTTATTAATATAGGTCTTTTGTCTTTAAACTTAAAAATGCAGCTGCCAGGCTCATAGCAGCAGATTTGAAAACGCTAATTCCAAACAACAATGGCTTATTGAGTGGTCATGCTCAGTTTACTGGCGAATTCGCAAAATTGTGTAAAGAGACTATTAGCTTCATCATATCTGTCCGCCCGCATGGAACAACGCGGTTCCCACCGGACAGAATTTCACGAAATACTATATTTGAGTGTATATGAAAATCTGTTGAGAAAAGAGAAGTTTGATTAAAATGTGACAAGAATAACCGATACTTTCCATGAACTCCTATGTGTATTTATGATAATATTTCGCTGAATTCTTCTCAGAATCAGTTACATTTCAAAGTGACAGAGAAAATAAAAACACACACTTTAGTTTAATAACTTTTTTCCAGATATTTTTTATCATTTATGAGATGATGTGGAAGATTGTGAAACAACCAGACAAGTCATACATGAAAATAAAAGAGGGAAGTAGGGAGGTCGCTTCAGTATTATGTTTTATGTCCATTGCGTCTCTTGTAGCTTACTAGGGCCGTTTCCCTTGTTCGGTGCAGAAGTTTAGTTATTGTCTCCTGTGGGAACAGGGTTTAGAGGAGGGATAAAGGAGTAGAAATGTTTGAAAGTAATAGTTGCTCATGAAGTCTGAACAACGTTGAAGAATACGCAAAACTCCCCTTACAACAGTTCGTGTGTGGTATGGTACAAGACACAGGATTTCAATAAATTCTTCTGTGAGTCGGACTACAGGGCGGATGAAAATATAGTATCTAATGAAAACAAGTGCAACAGAAGATAACGTAGTTGATGTCTCCAATTAAAGCAGCGCTGCCCGACCCACCAGTGTGCAGGTTACGAAAATACTTAACATGGATTACTCCGAAAGCATGAGATGACCACGACTCCATATACGAGTATTTGCCCTTTCTCCTTACGGTTTCCATATTAAGGAAAAACGCTTCTGTATCAAGAAGGGGAGAAGCTTGAAGTACTACAGGCGAAGTGTAAGGGCGCAGGAAAATAAAAGACCCTACAGTGTTCAAGGTTCTGCTTCTGAGTTTGTGTCTCATAAGTTATACGCTGAGAAAATTGGTTGTTAGCCAGGGTAGAGCACATGAATCGAAGCTCAGCACACTGCTAAGTAATAGCATATCCCCGAAAGGTAATGGTGAAAATATATAAAAACAAGAAGGCAAGCTTTCAGACATACTAATCCGCGTCCGTTGTTAAATAGTTTCCTAATGTTTCGTATGAGATTAATGTCTCTATCTTCACTGTCGAACAATCTGCGACTGCCTAGTGTCTCAGCAGACATGAATATTTATCAGTGTCACTGTTAGAACCTCAAATGTGGCTATCAAAATATTATCATTATCATAAAAAACACAAAGGGATGTAGAAAAAATTAATCACTACTTATGTTTTCTTTTCGATGTGGCAAAAAGTAAGCTTAATTCTAAATCTGAGTGATTTTCTGCTGACTATATTGTGTACTTAATATACAACTAAGTAGTCTGATATAAATAACTGCTAAACAGTGGAATCCCTATGATAAAACTTTGCATTAGTCATCGTTATATACAAAAAAACAGATGAAGCTTAACTTACTGGTAGCTGGAAATTCTTCTGTGCATATAACAGTAAAAAATTCCGTCCCTACTTTGCGAGGGACACTGCGTTTCAATTATAGATAATAAATTACTAATTCAGCTTACGTAAATAATTTTTTTAACATTTTAATTTTGGGCATCCTCCTTGAGTTGTATTTTAAGAGATTTCACCGTAAAGCCAGGTAGTATGTAAAAATAATCTATTATACTTCTTCTATAAAGTCTAATGTTGGACTTGTTTACCTTAAACATGTAGGTTTTTTTTGTAAATAAAACCAACTTGGTGTCCAATTTATTCTTAATATATTTATCAGGCTCTACAGGTTTCGGACGACTGTGTGCCCATCATCAGGAGAAACAACTGTGTTTGTGCGACACTTGGTACTTGTTATTCTGTGTGGATGACTGTCTGGTATGCAGGTGAATTCCACCCTGATGATGGGCCCATAGTCGCCCAAAACCTGTAGAGGTTGATAAATATACTAATAATAAATTGGGCACCAAGTTGGTTTTATTTACCAAATTCTACAATGATGCATGGTCAACAAAACAAAATGTAGGTTATTATTCACAGGATGTTTTATGTCATCGGTATGGTGGCTTTGGCCTTAATTTTACTAATAAAGAAATAAATTTTTCTTTCCACAATCCTCTCTCTTTTCTATTTAATGTCTTTGTCGATTAATTGTCAGCATTGTCTTGTTCTGCACCCTATTGCATCTAAACTGGCCTCCCATAACACCTTAAAATCCTAACAGTATCGTACATCTTATTCAACACTAAATTAAATAATTAACCCTGATAAACCCAAGGCTATCGTACGCTTAGGATAATTTGAGAACGGATAGGACCGATCATGAGTGATTAAATTCCTGATCAATTAAAACATTCCTCATAATTGACGAATTGTTTTGAAATGTAGTTTTTAAATTACGGCTTTAAAATGGTGATAGTTGAGTCCAGAACGAAAGGAGTATGATGTAAGGAAATAAACCAAAATAAGAAATGAGATACATTATCATTTTCGGTACGAATAAGGTCGCTTATTACAAGATTCACAGGTTTCGCCCATTCGTCCTTTCGATAGAAAAAATATTAACAGAAGAAAGGAGACTTATGCGTTGAAGGCAGAGAGATTGAAATGTGGGTAAATGAATTGTACTTTCGGTTAATTTTAAAATGCGTAATCTGGAAAGGAATTTGGTTTGACTTTAGAACAAGGAGGTTAATTTTGATGAATTTAAATTGAAAGGAATGCGTGAGACTGGAGTTTATCTAAATTGCATTTAAAAACGCAATTCCTACTTTAAATACAGGAAAGCCTATGTAATATAACGACTAGACGTACAATATTTTAGAATTTTCATCCCTTTTTTTCTTGAAAATCTTAACAATTAAATGAGTAAAATTTGTAGACTAGAGCGAGAGGGAGAATTTATTGATTCCACAGTAAGCCTTACATGTAATTACAGCTCAGCTTGAAGCGGCGAGTAGAATATTTTGCTCCAGAATAAAGTAAGTGGCCAGTGAGATTTTTCCAAAATATGTATAATATAGAATAATGTTCCTTGTGTTTGTCATAATATTTTGCTTTGTTTAGAGACAGAACTTACTTCATTAAATTTCACACATTTAAACTGGACTACGTACAGTTTTTCTTCCCTCTACACAATAGGAAACTAGAAATAAGCACTAGTAAAATAAGAGAGAAAGAGAGAGAGAGAAAAAAATTATTTCGATGCGTTTTTTCACATTGCTGTTTAGATATATACTCACAATACCGAAACATGCACAATTAGGTAATTTTCCTGAATTATAAATCTACAGAGAAGGAATATTTTACGTGTGGCTCTGTCTATCCATGAAACAAGTCGAAAAGGAAAAGCCTGTTTCACTAATTTTGTCTCATAAACCCAGACCTGTAAAGGAGAACTATGTATCTAAATTTCAGTAAGTGTTTTCGAGGTACTTTATACTGATTTTAGGTTTAATATTAATATTAAATAATGTTAAATTAATAAATATTAAATATTTTTCATTGGTACCAAACATTAGTATTTGTAATATCCTACACGTCTTTTTGAATATATTTAGACAGCAGAAATAAAATGCTCTTCATTTAAACACACAGAAAAAGGAATATTTTTTCCTTTATTCCAACGTATATGAAGGTTCGCCTACGGTTGGTTTCTAGATAATATCATAAAACGTAATGTGAACTCACTGCTGTCTAGTCGAATCACATGTTTTGAGTAGCGAAAAGGAAACAATGGTAGAAGGCTCGTGGCAGTCATTTCTCTAAAGCATTGTGACAGCACATTAGGGAAGAAAATGCCTTTATTCTTTACGACTGGTTATATCAGGATTAAAGTACAATATTATGCTACTTAAAGTAATATACTTGACGTGCAAGTGACATTAAATATTTTTGGAAAGACACTGATTTCGAGTACAAAAACATTCCTTAGTACTCTATAACAAATTCACTAATATACGTCAGCACAAAAAATATCTATTGAATCATATAGGCTACATGTTTCGACTTTTTTATCTCAGTATTTAACCAACTTGATGCACAAAATGTGTTTCACAATAAGTTTTATTTCATGCCTCTACATGTTTCGAGCACATGTGTTCATCATCAGGAGGTCAAAATTGCATTATACAGTCTCTGGTACCATCACACCTATAGGTGTGATGATACCAGAGGAAGTGTAATGCAATTTTGACCTCCTGGTGATGAGCACGTGTGCTCGAAACATGTCGAGGCATGAAATAAAACTTATTGTGAAACAAATCTTGTGCATCAAGTTGGTTAAATACTGAGATAAATATACTGAGATGCACGGTCAGCAAAACGTCAAAATGTTTCGATCTGTTAACAGATCATCATTAGGCCTCTAGCAGAATAAGTCAAAGGTGCTATTAGAAAATTGTGATCCCAACATCTTGTACAGTTGTGAACAAATGTGAAATCTGGTACTGGATAAAATGTGATACGTACATTGTCTAGTTAAAACACTTAAAACTTGGGTAGTTATTTGACACTTAGGACAGTTTTTATCACCATTCAATTGTTTACTGAACTATGAGTACTACTGTACTTTTACTCGGTGAGGTGAGACTTGTGTGGTACTGTCTCTCAGGGTTTTTCGTGTTGTCTGAAAATATTTCAAATTTGCGGTCAGGGCTGATCAGTTATTCTCTGTATTTCCAATTCCACTTCCTTAGAAAGGTTAGAATTTGTATAATACTCTGCCGTTTTGACTAGAGTGTGCCCATAACCCTACTTCGGGCTCATCAGGGTTCCTGATAGTTTTCCGTCGTGTATAAATCTGCCGCTATTAAAATTGCGTAACTTCGACCCTCAAGATGAATGCAATAGAAACTCGGAAATTTGAGAGCTCTTGCAGGGGCGTTCGCAAAATAACAAAAAGCTACTATTAGCTTCGTCATGTCCGTCTGTCTGTCTCTCTCTCCTTCTGTCCGTCCGATTCCAAAACTCGGCTTCCACTTGACGGAACTTAAAGAAATTTGATATTTGATTATTTTTCTAAACTTTTCGACAAAAAATGAACTACCAGGAAAATCTGACAAAAATGACGGTTTCTTTACGCAAGGATCGATGTAAATGTATGGTAGTATCTGGCTGAATTTTTCTTAGAATGAGAAATGTTGCATACAAATTCATAGAAAATAAAAACACGCATTTAATGATCCGTAACGTTTTTCCGAAAAAGATACTTTTATGAGATATTGTGGAAAAATATACTACAGCCGGATAAGCAACAGATAACATAATAGGGTACATGCACTATGCATGCTGGATACCTAAGGCTACAAACACACACTCAGCATATGTAATACTTATTGCTTTTCCACGGCTACATGGTTACACAAGCGTACCTAAGTGTTACCCTACGCGTGCATTGCCTGTATTGTTATTTTTTCGACAAATGGAACATATAAATTTTATAGCAAATGAATATTATATGGTTAAGATTACGTACAGTCGTCCTTTTTGTAAAATGATACAACCCCGTTTTGTGTATATAAACAATAGGTGTAGGTATCAGTCAATAACACAACAATATCTAAAATGGTGTTTAATAAAGGATGATAGTAACTACATACTTGAGCTGTACACCCCAAGAAAGCGCACATCATACCCCCCCCCGTACCTCTAAACAATAGCATATAACAAACATCACAGATGCTGAGATCTCACCATCGTGACATACCCATACCAAACCTATAAAGCACTATCACCATACTTTGGGATGAAAACTTTTTGATGTTCGCAATGGGACGAAACATGTAGTTACTATCATCCTTTATTAAACATCTTTTTAGATATTGTTGTGTTATTGACTGATACCTACACCTATTGTGTACAGTCGTCCGTTTTCCTCCTAAGACATGTAAACTGAACATATTCTAGATGGGCTTGTATAATGTGCTACTGCTGGTTTGCCAGGGAGGTATTTTCAATTTTACATTTGAAATTTCATTCAACAAATTTATTACATAAATCGTATTTTAAGAAAACGCTTGGGGAGGATAGGTGCATACAGGATTTTGGTGGGGAAACCCAAGAAAATGAGACAATTTGTGAGACATAGGCTAAGATGTGTGGATAATATTTAAAATAATTTTTAAGAAGTGGGGTGGGGGCATGGACTTGATACATCTGTCTCAGGATAGGACCTGTGGCGAGCACTTGTGCTTGCGGTACTGAATTTTCTTTTACAGTAAGAAGCTGGGAATTTATTGACTGGCTGCCGAACTGTCAGCTTCTCAAGAAAGACTCTGTTCCATGGAGCTAACTTTTTTAGTAAAGTGGTAAAAAGTAAAACGCAACATAACGATTGCAGTGTTACTGGACACATAAATAAGCACAGAAATTTTAATGGACTCCAAAATCAAAATCGATAGGAACCCAAACCTGCGTCTCATTAAGCACATTTCTTTGAAATAAATATACTTAACCCTAAGCATTTTTTGTATGATCAGTGAATTGTTTTATCTTTATGGTTACTTTTGTTTTATGGAAATATTTGTCATACACGAATCCCGAAATTAATAGAAATATTTATCTGCAGACTAGCTGCAGTTTTTACTTGCAAAATGGTAAAGTTTAAGGTCTGTATTAATCCATGACTTTTAGCTTTCCGAGGCAGTGGCTGGAATAAAACCTTCTCAAGATAAGGAAGGTAGCTGCATTTATGCTTAACAGTCCCATTCATATGACAATGGGTGGTCCTTTCGTTGGCGTTGTCGAAAGGGGGAACATCTTCTCGTTGCAAAATTCGCCATGTTACAATCGACCTGGGGGTACCTGTAAATGGCAATCCTTTCAAAACGAGTTAAAAATTATTGGGGCTCCGTAAGGGTGGGGCCTCTTTTGCCTCGCTTATCAACTATAAGCTTTTCAACAAGGATTCTATAGATGGAGTTGGTTAGTATTATTATTTCTCTTTTGTGAATGTATTAGTCTTGATCACAGAGTGCATAACGGGCATTATTATGCATCTGAACTACGGTTTTGGGGTACTGCATTACGAAAATATGTAAACCGTGCACAAGATAGAATTAAACTCCTCAATCAGCTTTGGTGGTCTCATCGGGGATTTGAAGTCAGGCGCGCAAAGGGACTATTTCATTATTGAACGGACATTACGGGTTTTGAGGTCACAATGTATGTTGAAACACACTCTCCGTTTCAAAACCACTAGGGGCCAAATTGCCTTTATTATCATGGGTTACGGTAGGGTTCGACATTTTGCCCATTATACCCGTCAGAATGCGTTGTGTTTCGGTGTTATCCAAGTGCACAATATAACAAGAGGATCCAACCAATACCTGCAGCTTGCGTTGGAGATACATTTGGAAATTAAACTAAATTTATGCTTGCAGAATGGGATACTTTTATCTACAGCATATTCAGGAACAAATGCAAAGCTGAGTACAATTTTATTATCACATTTAATTCTCCAATAAATTTAAGTGTTAGTGAACAGTTTATGTGGCCTAGAGAGTTCAGCCAGCCGCCACTAAACGTCTGTTGCTTCGTGCTTCCTTTAATCTCTGCCAGTAATAGTAGCTAGGGTAGTATATTTGGTACTGAGTCTTGGCTATGCGTGTCCGAGCGAGGAAATGGGGTGGTATAGGAGGCAGGCAAAAAAGAGGAGTTTTACAAAGCACCCAGACCGACTATGTGTCTCATCCAGTCTCCTAGTTTTAGCGTTCCTTTGTACATCCAAGTTCTATGTAGGAAATTAAATTCAAAGTAATATTTTACTCAAAGCAGTGTAAAAAAATTCTCTTCGCTGCAAAACGCTGGAATGGAAAATGTGAGTATAACGTAACACTGAGGTGCGTTCGTGCTAGCATTGTTGCAGTGGAAAAACAATACTAATTACATATTGCGAGAGAGAGAGAGAGAGAATGTGTGTTTGTGTGTGTGTGTGTGTGTGTGTGTGTGTGTAACCTTAGTTATGCAGCATGTAAAGCACATATGCCATATTGTCATCTGTGGTCTGTCCTGGTCTACAAAATTTTTCCACATTATTTCATAAAAGAAACTATTTTTTTTTTAAATTACTGTTTTCTGTGCAACTTTGTTTGAAATATTTCCATTCTAAGAATAATTTAACGAGATATGATCAAATATCTGTATCGGTCTTCATATAACTTACTTACTTACTTACTCACTCCATGGTGCAGAGTCCTTCTTGAGAAGCTAACTGGTTTGCAGCTAGTCAAGAAATTACCCACATTTCACGGAACCCCACGGTTCATTACCGCACTCACAAGAGTCCACCACCTGTCTCTATTCTGGGCCAGCCCAATCCAGTCCATATACCCACATCCCACCTCCTGGAGATCCATCCTAATATTAGGACTTTAATATTTACCTTGAATGTTGTTTATAGTACTTGTAGTGTTTATAGTGCAATTTTAATATCTTATTTTTATTGGTCGCATAGGTCACTGATAAATAATCAATATATATACCTGCCATTAGGAAGATAAAAAGTAAATATAATATACTTTTTGGGAGTATGATTAAATATATGCACTGAGTATTTACCTCTTCCTTTGTTCTAAGATAGACGTGGAAGAGTATAAGGAATAAGGAGGAAGTAATTAATAGAGCTTAAGGTGTAATTATTAATTTATTTAGATTTAATACAATATATTACCTATAAAATATAATTTAATTGAAGAGAAACCGTGCCTTGGCAAGTAAAATGCACTCATTTGTGACAGTTAGAAGGATTGGTACATAAATGAATTAATATATAAATGATTAAGGACGTGAACACAAATTTTTTTGGGCAAGGATATAAAGCATTTCTGTCACTTTAAATTGTAACACAATTCATGTCACAATATATAATACTTCGTGGCTCCTCAAGGAAAAATTACATTGCTTCTTACAATTTAAATATCAGTGTTAACAGTTTCAAACTTCCCACATGAGATGTTAAAAAAAATCTGATTTTTAAGGTAGCAATACATGTACATCAGGGTTTACTTAGTTTCATCTGTTTTTTTATTTCTGCAGACATAATTAGGAAATGGGGAATTTGATATTATAAAGCACTGTATTCTAAAATAATTATTTCTTATTAAACATACCCTCTTTTTAAAGTAAATACCCCTGGAATTTTAAGTGTTAATATTGCAGTCTACAGAACCTTAGGATATGTGTTTGGAAAGTAGATGGCAATACCAATACTAATAATTCAATTTCACCACAAAATGATGTATAACATCAAAGTTGTTTACCCTGTTTTCAGCTTCACCAGTAACAAATCATGTATACTACTTTAGTGGCTAATATTTCAGGAATTCAGTAAAGTCGGCAAGTAAAAGTCAATCAAAATGTAGATAAACAGACTTATTTCTGGAGCTGTCGTCTATTTTTTTCTGTATGCAATTTTGAGTAAAGGCATCATAGACTTTTCATTTCACGGAACGGTTAACACAATATTTCATGCTGTCGATTTTAGTACAACATATGCAAGTTTTATGCAGTTGCTCATCTTACATTACCTGACTCAAACAAACATAAATGAGACAACCAGCCATATGAGTTAAATAGATTGCTCAAATCTCTTGAAAATTGACATCCATATACGACAATAATCGCCTATATTATTACAGTAGTATGGAGAGAATATATGCACGAAAGGCTTTTTTTTTAAGCTCATGGTTCCGTGCATCACAATTCAATTTTAATAAAAATCCAACCAATGCAACAGTATGCAGATATTTATTTACTGCAAAGTCACTCTACATAATTCGGGTGTCACTGCACCCATCAACAGGAGTACTAAAAACTGTAACCGCAGCCTTCGGTACAGGTCATAATATCGGTAGAGCTACTTCCCTCCAACGTGGCCACGTTGGAGGGA
>Ga0123352_10001279_pt1 | contig 33013 bp, 19 predicted proteins | sample TergutLab28metaG_FD_89700 | JGI IMG/M metagenome (GOLD analysis project Ga0123352, IMG submission 89700) | Labiotermes labralis P1 segment gut microbial communities from Petit-Saut dam, French Guiana - Lab288 P1 | ecosystem: Host-associated > Arthropoda: Insects > Digestive system > Gut ...
AGTGTGTAACAGCTGTCAAAGTTTCAAACTTCTCTGGCCATTATCTCCGTAACCGTTCAACTTTGGACATAGGTGTTTTGGGTTATATCGGTATATTTTAACATAAGGAACACCCTCCCGAAGCCTGGCACATTCCTCCTGGGACACCCTGTATACACTATTTTAACAGCTCTGGCTACCACATACACATACCCTCAACACAGAACAGTTAATTTCTTAATATGAGTATCATTAGGTGTTCTCAGAAGTCACAGCTTTAAATATAATAGATAAATGGATATAATAAAGTGCTGTCTTCCAGTAAAATATTTAAAAATAAGGAAAAAAACCGCTAGACAAAATCACATGACAGAAGTTCTGTCAACCAAGCCTGAAACCAGACAATTCTATCACAACTTACATGATGTTATGCCTGTGCAAACAACTCTTAATAAAAGCCACTGTGTTATCTGTCAAGGTGCTGAACCATCTCCTGCCTATTTCAATATCCTTATGTGGGGAGACCGGGTCGAGGTCGTAGATGGTACTCAACTCGCTGCTGACTGGACATTCTCAGGGCTGCAGAAGTTTGGTCAAGGACTACTGGACAGGCTCAGAGGCCTTAGACTACCCAACCCACTTCTAGAGAAGGTAATGTGTTGATAAACCTTGGAATAATGTATTAGAAGAAAGCAACACTTTCTCAACTTCCAGGGCTAAAATTTTAACATTACATTAGCAACAGACCCCTCTAAGGCCAATACATATTAACTGTTTTGTGTAATATGATTCAGCTAACACTACATCTGACTTGCATTCATGAACTCCCTGGGTGAATACCCTGATTAAAATCCTAACAATTCCCTTCATTCCCATCAAATGAAAGTCAGAATGGTAAGAAATAAACGTTCCTCAATATGATGGTCCAATTTGTTATTCTGGCATTGATAGCAACATATTTTCTTCCAGTAACGACAGACATGCAGCACAAATTACCTGTAACTGCAGACATGAAATTCTGATGTCCCATACAACAGTGCAGTCAGTAAAGTGACTAGGCTAAGGAGTAGGCAACCTAGGAATTATTGCCCAGTTTCTGGTTGGTTAAGTGATATCTCTTCTCTGAAGAGTTCAGACTGGCAATGGGGCACCCACAGACTCCCATTCAGTGTATACAGGGGTCTCTTCCACAAGTGGTAAAGTAGCCAGGGCATAAAGCTGACACCTCACCCCACTTAATGCCAAGCTTAACAATAGGTGGAACTATACCTCCATTCCCCCACACACCTTCATGAGGTGCACAGGAATGGCTTTGGCTTTTTATATAATATTACAGCATTCTAATGTCTCCCTTGCACTAATGAAATACAGTTTGCACTCAGCAGGTCAACAAACCATAATATATAACCTGCCTTCCCCACTATGTCATTTGCCCTCACTTGCAGTATTCCTCTCTACACACCAGTGTTATAAACACACCACAAATGATATAGCAAACTGATATGACTTCCAGTTCACAGAGGATGATGAAGGGTTTTAAAACCCAGAAAAAAATTCATGCATTCTAAATATTAATTTCTACTTTTCACCAAAGTACAGGCAAGTTAGATATTCCTATAACTTAATCTCTCAGCATGTGTATAGAAGTGTTTAAACATTTGTTAGAACTGTTCTAAAATTTTCTTAAAATTAAATGTTATTTGCCACAAATACAAGTATGGACCTCAGATTTAGCACAATTAGTTTCCAAATTTGTATTTCTATAGTTGTTTTAGACCAGCACTTGCCATTTAAAACAAGTAACATGTGATAAACTTTTGTTTCTCATGACTCCAATAAGGTAAATATTGTGGAGATTCCCGGCATTCTGGAGATTCGCAAGCAAGTAGAACGTCTGTTTCCATTCAACGATGCCTGCCAATGGTTCATTGACAGAGCTGACATCATATTCCTCGTGTATGATCCATCAAAGTTGGATGTAGGGCCAGAGACAGAGGCAATACTGGACCAACTAAAGGGCAGGGAGTATCAGGTGTGTTGCATTATAACACTTCATGAAAAAATTATTGGCCACAGATATGAGAAAGAATGGTGCACTGGCCAAGACCTTTAATTTTTTCCTGGAACACTTTTTCAGTTACTGTATATTTAACAAGATCATTTCATAGACTTAATTTATGTCAAAGCAAACAGTCAGCAATAGACATTATATTAATAACTTTTAACAGAAGTCTATCATATAAAACTTTATTATCAGACTGCAAGAGGGTCAAAATACAAGACATGCCCCAGGCAAGTCACATAAACTTTCATATGGGTTAAAACAACTACACAGGGACAAAGACACAGCATAAAAATAGCCTGCCAATGTAGCATTATTTTTATGCATTTGTGTACAAATATAGCACGTGTTCATACCTGAAGCAGGGGTCACAAATTCTTTAAAAATTTGGTGGGGATATTACTATTTTGTTTGCCAAAAAAAGAGGCTTATCAGGACTCTCTGGCTTCCGTTCATGGTAGCACGAGGCTAACTACAAGTAAAAATGGAGGATACATGTTTGCTTAGGAGGGTGATATACTGACTCAGCTGGAAGCTGGACAACCCAAGGTTTGAATCCCGGCAGAGGCAAAGATTTTTCTCTTCTCTGAAAGTCCACACTGGCTATGGGGCCCACCCAATGTCATAATCAATGGGTGCAGGTGGCTCTTTCCCTGCCGGTAAAGGATCTGTGGTGTGCTTGCTTATACGGGGACAACTTTACCTTTATACGATTGTTTTCATGTATTATGGATCCCCACAATCCAAGATCTAAGACATGCAAACCCACAGTGTTAGTGACTAGAAGAAGGCTGCAAATTCTGCTTGAGAGAAGGCTAAAAGTTCCACTTGGCTTATCACTGCCATAAACCAACTTGGCAGAACTTTGGACATTATGGAATGCAGAGCTCAAAAAAACTAGCCTAATGGAAAGAATGTGGATTCTCTGCTCTGGACATAGCACATAAAACACATTTACAAACTCCATCAATATACAAGAGAGTGCACCATAAGTGATCACAACCAAATATTCTGTTTAGAGTTCGGTGAGCTGTCCAGAATCCCATAATGCACCTCCCATATGCAAAGCATGAAATTGGTTACCAGCCAAAACTTTTCAGTCACCAACTGTATTTTTTGACCCCTGAATGACAGCAATACTCAATGTCCACCTACCCAAACTGACCAACCCACATTTCAACCTCATGATACAATGCCACATTTACAGACACGTATAATTCTCAACAAAGCTGATCAAGTACGCCCTGAGGAACTAATGAGAGTGCAAGGCACGCTGATCTGGAACATCAGCCCTCTTATGTCAAGTTCTGAGCCTCCAGTTATGTATTCCACATCACTCTGGTCATTGCCATACGAGACTGGGGCCCCAACACGACTACTGCTAGCACAGGAAAGAGCCTTCTTGAGGGACTTGAGAGACGCCATTGATAAGCGAGTCGAGAACAAAATTGCCAGCGCACGACGATTTGCAGTGAGTATCAGTCTGTTAACCATAACCACCCAAAAGACACAGGTGTCACAATCCGAATATTAGCAGCAAAAAAGCCCAGAAGGTAATGGGAAATCAAATTATACAGTGTTAGGAAAACATCAAAATGAATATTAAATAAAAATCAAGAAATGTATCCATAACACAACAGTTCTGGCTCTTTCACTCTATTATTGCTTAGAGATTTTTTTATTCGTGGATGCTACCTTGTAATGCTTTGTTTGAACAGCAAAAGACTTGTGACTTCAAGCAAAACACTGAGGAATGCATTTAAATGTTTTTCCATCTCTTTACATGACACACGCTGATAAATTCTCTCTACACTCTAAAAACTTATTTACAGTTGATCATATTTGATTGTAGAGATACTGCTAGGGAATTTCAAGTGTGTGTAATAACAGTGAACAATAAAGTTTCAAAATCACAGCTAAACAAGCCATTGTATTAAAAGGATAAAACATAATACTAAAATGCAGTCAAACTGCAATCAAAATGTTCTTTTATTTTTATAGTGTGGGACGTTGGGCAGCGACTGTCACAGAAATGCTGATTGTCCTGCATGTAAAGTTTCCATTATGTGTCTGATTTTAAGGAACACTGTAACAGCTCAACAATTTCACATAAAATTCACCAATATCAAATTTCATAAAGATCCTTTCAGTTATCCTCAATCACATGCACGTGAATATTCAGATGTGGAAATGTCTAAGGAGCAACTTGTTGGGATGTGGAAGTGGTGGGTATCTGGGCTTGAAAATTGTATGTGAAGTGTGACATTTCACAGTAGCGTTGATGAAGATTAAAGTCGCCTGGGATATGACACCATGTCGACTACAAGTGAACTACCCAGAAGATGGAAACAGCAAGCTCTTCCAAAAAGTCAGTAACTATTTAACAGTCCACACCAATGTCACACCCCAGGTGACTTTTATCTTGTTAAGCAGCAGTTTCTTGAACAGCTGAATAAGTGCCTGTCTGCTCACGGTAGATCCTGTACCAAGGCATCTGTTACTTTAGAAGTAAGAAATGGAAGTATTTTAAAAATTGTAAACATCAAAATTTAAATGTTATTTGTACAAAATGTACTTCAGATACTGTGGCTGCTCACAAACCATGTACTTATTACAACTTAATATTTCCTATATTTTAGGTCCGGGTTCGCAATCATGCAAAAATGGTCGACTGCTATCTAACGACCTACTACAACCACAAGTCCTTCTTTGGTAACAAGAAGAAAGTTAGTGATGATATTATTGAGCATCCCCAGGACTATCATATTTATGAAGGCCTCAGCACACTGACCAACATCTCGCGTTATGATCTGCCCGATCCAGATGTCTACAGGGACTTCTTCAGACTCAATCCCCTCTACGACTTTCCACTGCTCTCATCAACATGCACATATTTCAGGGGATGTCCCATTAATCGACTAGATGTTGCCATAGCCTATGATTTGCCGGAACTCGTTGGGAAGTACAAAAAATCAGTTGAAGCCACACTGGCCAATATTCAACCAAAAAGTTGAGTCATGAGAGTAAACACACTTGTATCCTGTAACCCTCTCAAAACATGGAAGTGAAACACTGTAACACTACATCTTGTGTGTAGGAGTTATTCTGATGAAAGATCGGGCTTGAAGTAGTTGAATCAAACATTGGCCATGAAAAATCTGTACACTGTATAAAACCATTTGGATATGTATTATGTTATGGAAAGACTACCACACTGACAATGATCTACTTCCAGAGCCCATACATAACATTTGGAAAACAAGAAGGGTTCAATTACTTGCTCCAAATACTTTAGAAATTTAAAAACGAATTTGACCACAAGTATTAACACTAAACAAACAAGACTGCAATTTAAAACACTGAACCCTAACTGCGAGGAGAAATGTGGAAATAACTGTGGTAAAAGGCTGCAAAAATAGGTGTACATTCTACGTTGAGGAGTCCTACAAGAATAACACATTCAGCCGTGAAGATTGAGTGAGTACCAAGTTATGAAACCAGTGTGATAATGTTGTATTTATAAATTCTGTGACTTGTTTTCAAATTTGATTTTTATTGTGTTCAAACCTGATGACGCTTTGATCTTGCACTGGTGCAAATGTGTTAGGAAGTACACTTATGTTTGCGATTAATATCTAAGTTAATGAACAAAGAAGACTTTAAAAAATACCTACAAGTGATCAACATTCTAATGTGACTGAGGTGATCAAAGCTTCCACAGCCTCTGTGTTTCACAAGCAAACCAACTAGAAAAAATGAGGAGGAGAACAGATGAAAATGGATAGAACAATTGATTTTCCAGTGAAGTGACCAAAGTAGGCATAACTGTGATGCTGAACTGATCTATCGAACTTGTCCCTGGTTCATGCACGCATCATTCAGATTTCTGAATGAGATGTTCACCTTCAAACTTTTAACATAAAGAATCTAGCTGCAGAATATACTTCAAACAAAAATGCAGTTCCTAATAGAAAGGACAAAAATAATTTAAAAAAGTACCTGGTTCCCATAATTTTTCACTTCACTTGAAGGAATTTTAATAATCTACATATCCTAATTCCATTATTCACAAGTGTAACATGCAGATAACTGTGATAGCAAAACACAATGACAGAAAAGTCACGAGCAAAGTTTTGATGGTGAGCAATGGGCATAACCAGCTACACTTTCTGAATAATGTTGCCTATGGTCATTTTCTACATGTTAAGACTCATTACAAATACAATGAATGGGTGAGTTTTAATCTCTGCTAAATATGAAGCAAAAGAAATAGAAAACTGCATTTTATAAGTCAATGCAACAATAGATGTAGAGGAATGCAGTTACAGTTAGAATACAATTCATCATACCCATATTCCTTTGCCTGTCAGGAAGTATGTCTGTTGAAATTAATTCCAGTGAGGATAATATTTGTTTCATTACTCATACCATGTGAAACGCTGGCAAATGGACCTGTATACACTTTATCCATTAAACTGGATATGTCTGTTCAAATAAATGGCAATGTGCTCATCTTCATCAACATGTACACAAACCATAGTTTTTTTCAATCAAAGCTGTAGTCAAAACGCCTGCAATACTTGCCATTCTTAATCAGATTAAAATCACATTGCATGCACACAAGACAATACATTTAAGAGTGGATGGATTTCTGCAAGGTGTGATGGCCAGCTCAGCAACTACTGTGCTGATGTAGGAAGCTGGCTGTATTGGGTTCCAGACACCAGTGTACTCTGAATTAAGAATCCCTGTATTCTTGCTCATTCCACTGTTATGCACTGAACACTGCTGTCTTCTAAGCTGTTACGATGCATTATCTGGTGGTAAAGATTTACCAATGTGTCTGCCTTGAAGAATGAGACAGCAAGCTTCCTATACACCAGTAAATCTGTACCAAAATACACAATGGCACACCCCACACAACATTAATCTTCACAATCACTGCCATGAGAAGCACAAGCCTGAATGTCTCCTGTCAGCAATTTAGGAAAAGTTCTTCAAGTTTACAAATTTCTAAATTAATTTCTCCAACCCTATGTAATTCCAGTACTTTTAAATCAGATTTAAAGTTCTCACTCACCATACTGGATATTCTCAAAAGGTCAGTTTTAATAATGTCAAACAGAATCGTAAAATAGCTACGTTCGTTATGACAACACTCTCGAAACTGTCACATGCAAAATTTGTGTATGTTACTGTAATCTTCCCACTACAATTAAATTCCATATGTTCAACCAAAGTCATCAAATAAATGGGAAACAGTACATGCAACTGTCATGTTACTTTTCTTTCTAGAAAAATGTGGTACATTCCTAGGCAGATGTGTCACAACAGGAGCCAATTACGAAGAGTGTAGTGTTGCTCCCACCTCAAAAGTTCAAAAAAGTTATAATACACTGAAGAGAATAAGCAATGATACTAAAAGTACTGCATTTATATGAAGTTTAACCAAACACTGCCGCACATTTATATGAAGTTTAACCAAACACTGCCGCACATTTATATGAAGTTTAACCAAACACTGCCGCACATTTATATACATCCCCCCTCCTCCCACATGAAACAACCCTCACACATGAATTTAAAAATCCCTAGTCCCACACAGCAGCAGCAGTTACTCTTGGTCTCATACTACAACAGTATTTAAAATTACATACAAGTAGAAATAACACAATTTTATGTACATCACTAACTGTAAGTACTTCTGACCTTTACTACAACAAAATATTTTTCATGCCCTTCCCTTAATTTATGTTAGAAGTAGGCAGATTTCAAGCAATTTTCAGAGCAAAAGTCCAATACAAAATTCCTCAACTGAGTCAAAGTCTTTTTCCTTGTTTTGCCACGCTCTTTCATCAAAGTAAACAAACGCTGTTTGATCAGCATTGCCTTCTTCTCTGTTAGACAGACCCAGTCAGGGCAGAATCATGCAATGACGTTTGTGAGTGTGGCTGCCTTGGAAATCCTCCCATGTTCACAGTCAACCACTTTCCTATTACCTTTGAAAAATTTCTATTTTCTGCACTGTAATAGTGATATGGTCTAACTTTCTCAATCACATGCTTCCAATGAAAGAAACAAGAGCAATGTGTACAGACACATTTTGGCACCCCTTCAACAATTTCACGTGCCACTTTGTGCTCCCATTTCTTTCCAAGACATGAAGTGGCACAATTTAACCCACTATATAAACTCCATCCATGTGCACACCAATACTCCTGTTTCAAAGTGTCCTCTCCTGTCTTTTTAACCATCACTACCACCTCAAAGTGTGGATATAACTGATGCAGTCTACTTGCCAATCCATTTTACCAGCACAACTCCTTAACCTTCCACTCCTACATACCCTCCTGATTTCAATTTCGCTCCTCACCATCCTGGGTAAATTTCTGTCTTCTGAATTGCAAAGACACAGTTACTCTTTGGTTTGTCAACAAGTTACAAAGTCCTGAATTACAGTACAGTACAGTAAAGTACACTTTTCCCTCACCATGCCATGAATGCATACAGGCAGAATAGAGGTATCCTGGCTGCATTGTCTTACAACATCAGACTATTACCTCGGAACACATCCCTAGTTGGGTTAGTTCAAGTAGCACTGCATTCCAAAACAATTCCATTGCAAAGAAGGAGAGGGGAGCATGGGGTTTTAGAGGTGTGCCAGCATCTGCCACTACATGTACCCTACTAAAATTCATATCCAAGTTAAGAACTTGATCCAAGCTAAGATTAACGTGAAAATGTCACACCATATATGCGAGGTAATGAAGGATGACAGGTTTTATACAAGCCTATCAACAGAGTACCAATAATGCTGCTGATAATATAGCAATGACATGGTCCTCTGGCATGGAAGTTATGACATTAAAATGTTACACAAGGAAAACACTTTTTATGCTGTGCAAAACCTGTATGTACCCAGTGCAGAAACATTCAAAACATGGCAGCAAACTACTGCAGGGTTATCAAGGAACAAGCTGAAAAGCTGAAACACTTAACAGTCTTCATTACGAAATTGACATTTGACCAGAATGCTGGAAATGTCACAGGCACACTACACAGTGACCAAAGAGGAGTCAGGTCTCACTGCAAAGTGCTCATCTGTCATACGCATGCGGTAGGCCCAAAACCATGTAATAAGGACATCATCCTGACTGATGAAATTAAAAGACTACCACAACTGCACACATGATTTCACATTCTGTAATTTGCTGTCCTTTGCACAAATTCATTCATCTGGTCAGGTAGACAAAACAGTATGACATCTCTTTCTACAGCTCAGATAGACCCCCATGCAAACCAGCTTCATCAGCAGCCTCATTACCAGACAGGCAAATATGGCCTGGTAGAGAGCAAAAAAGACACGAGATTCCTCTGCCTCACAAACATGGAACACTTGCTGCAGAATTTTGATAAATGGAATGTCAGGTGCATAACCATTAGCATTTAGGCAGTCGGTGCAAAGACAACACTACTGACACAGATGAACAATAACAAAAGATCTGAATGGCATACAGTCGTGCAATACAAATACTGCTGAAAGTATACAGCCAGAACAGACAGACAAAGGAATAAAAAGTTGAAATTCAAACACTGTATCATCAGAACACACAGTCCTACAATCCACAGCAGAAAACAGAAATAATGGAAATGATTCTACATCAATTTTTTTTTTGCTCTCAATTCAGAAACTGGATCTGAATCCACTTTTCTATGAATTCACAAATTCAACACCATACATACAATTATTTTCTAAACATCGTGTATGCTTCTAAATTCATTGATGTGATATTCCTGCATTGGCCCAATCTTGAGAAGTTCCCAACTTCTTTGTTAAGTTCTAGAATTGCCATTATTTACAAAATGAATGAATCCTGTAAATAACTTAGATGTGTCTCACAATACGCGGCATAGCTTTATCCATCTCTCCACACAAAGTAAAAAATACATTAACAATTAGGAAAGGCAAGTTGGCCAAGTGTTATGTCACTTTCTGTATGCTGCAACATCAGATTCTAGCTCAGATGCATGTGTAGTCTGTCATACACAGCAGGTTATTGGATCTCAGAAATTCTTGCTGTTAAGCAAAGAGTGTTCACATGCAGTACTTTCATTAAGTATGTAGATGTCATGGAAAAAATGTTGTTGAAAGTTTTGTAAAAAATATCCCATACCAACAGTGCTACAAAGAAGAAAAATGAACAGACTAGTGTTAAAATGACCCTCAGGTTCAGTACAGGACTAACTTAAAATATAAACACTTGTGTTTTATTTGGATAATGTATGGCCCGCATTATGTAGGAGTACATACGCCAAAATGAGAGATTGGGGTTACGAAAATCCCTTTGCAGTTCACAGGCTTCAAATCTAATAATACTGTCATGCTTAGGGAAAAGTTCAGTGAGTTGCTCTGTACTTGTGAAGCACAGGTATGTCCAAATGAAAGTCCTTATTGAAATATGTCTTCTCTGTTCACATCTCATGTATTCCCAGCAGCATCAGCACGGCAAGCTCATCACTGCCTTTTCTTTCCAACAGTAGGCTCAAAATCTTTCAGTTCACCACTGTGCGCTAAACGAATCTGTTAGCACACTGATCCCTTTCAATAATAAACCTAAGTAATTACACATTATAGTACTCTCGAAAGACAAGATACAAAGCCTCTGATGCTCTGTATGCAATTTACTGGGCCACAACTCCTGAAGTCTTCATTTGGTGCCAATGTGCAAACAATCAGTAATTGAGAGAACTCATCACTTGACCATTAATTTGTTTGTCTCTCTGCCATTAGATAACTACTCTTTCTTCTTCAACATTGTTTCAGAATTTTTTGACAATCAAGTCTCAATCACTCTTGGCAAACATGTTCTCACACTGCACTGGTTTTGGTGTTAAAATGACTTGCGGTAAATAAAACTCACATAGAGAGTATTCAATGTAAAACACAGGAAGCTCACTAAATCCACAAACCTGTGCACAGAATCTATGTTAACTATCTGTGACATGTAACGTATAGCCTGTTGCAGTTGGTGATTGACATGGGCTCCATCAACTCTCAGACACGCCTCACATCTGGTGACCAAACTGTTTGAAGCTCTTGTCTAGAAACTGCTTATACTGCATGGCTGGTAATTTCTTTAAGTTCGTCCTCTTCTGTGTATGGATTATCTGCCGATCAGTACCTGTTACTCTGAATATTTACATGGCCATGTAGGTAACACCATGTCACAGTTTCATAGAACCAAGTTAAAAAATCACACTCTTGTAAAGCAGTCTCCATTCTGGAGTTTTCACATAACTGTACATTTGTATTGTTACAAACAACACAATTTTGTAGCTGTATGTACAGATGACTTCGATACACTGGTTTCCTGGGATAACTATCTTCATGGTTTGCATAAAGGTGGCTAAAATCTCACTTCAACATCATCGATGTTCCTTCTGAAAGAATATGTGATGTTCACTCTTGGTTTTTCTTTAACAACAAACCTGTTATTCTAAAGCTGTTCATTCACCAGTTGATTTTGAAGCGGCGGAAACAGCGGAACACTGACTGCCAAATGCCATAACACTTTCTATAGGATTTCTTCCTTACATAGGTTTCTTCAGTAAGAAACCTCTATATTACACTGTGTTTCACATTCATGCACGAAAGGAAGCTGACTGCTAAATTTACAATAATGATTTGTATAAGGTTTCTTCCTTACACAGGTTTCTACAGTAAAAACCCTCTGTATTACACTCCGCTTCCCACATGAACAAAAGCAAAAATTTATGTCACACTACCACCCACCCTTCCATGTTACACTGCACTTCATATTCAAGAACTACAAAAAATTGGTTACATTTGCTGCACCCAGCTCTGAAACTGGATCGTTTTAGAGCTTTCCAATGACTCATATTGTAACGAAAGGCACTGTAATCAAACTAGCAGGAATGAGTAAGAGAGTCTGATAACATAGTAGATGGTTCAGTTTTCACAATCAAATGAATGCACAGAAGAAAAGCATGACATCAAAATTTCACGGAAGTGGGTTATAATGACTGCAGGGCTACTCATAAATTCATTTCGACACTTGAGTAAAATTGACCTTAAAATGAAATGGTTTCAGTAGCATTTATGAGGAAGTCCATATCAAAACAAGACTCAGAAAAACACTGGTGAATGTAATTTTTCTGGAACACCCGAAATATGATCAGAAATCTGCATAATAACAACAGTGTAACCCTAATTTTTTTTTTAAATATGAACCCAATAAGGCACCACTGAGGTCCATTCAAAATGACAATTTGAAAATTACATATCTCCAAGCAAGAGGGACACTGTGATGTCCTGAAATCTGTCAGCCTCAACCTGCTGGAGCCATCAGGGCCTGTCCAGGCATGTACAGGGATCGTTTTACTACCTCTCTATGGTTTCCGGATGGGAAAAACACTCTCAATATCTGAATACAACAGACCATTCAGAAGTCTGCCACTGCTTGAAACAAGCACACAAAATGCTGATAATCAACTTTCGTCTGTGTCTTGTCTTGCAAGCAGATAACAAGTTTTGTACATAAGAAATAACGGACTGAAAACTACAATACTGCAAAAATTATTTGCAATGGCAACAATGTATCACGTGTCTGAAATAAGTTCCACATTCAATATACAAACCTGACATCAGTTTAAACACATCTATATTCTCTTTGTTTAATACGACATATTTTGGCCTTGGCTAGGCCATCCTCAGGTTTACAAAGAGTTCTAAACACATATTGAGTTAGAATGTACCAGTAGTTAGTTGTATAATGTTTAAAATTGGTTAAAATTACTAGGGGGCACATACATTAGAGTATTTCATGCCAACTCGAGGCTTTGCAACTTTTTAGTGAGTAATTACTTCCATTATCAATTGAAGGTTGACACCATACTATCATCAGTTCAGATGCCTCAATGTTTATAACACATGTTAACCAGGATAGCAGAGTGCCTTCTGCTACAAACAGCTCACTTCCAAAGGGGCAGTACATATCTGGGTAACTGTAATCTATGTTTTTTGTATTTTGCGTGTTCTAAGATGACACATCTACACACCATGTAGGATGGCCTTGGATTTAATCACAGACTTAACTGATGGTATTTGGAATTTCTTAAATTCAGAGAAACATGGAAATTTAAAATACTTACATTTGGTGTCACCTCTCTCAGCCATTCATCAGCCTGCTCATCGAAGTCAATCTTGCATGCATTCCTCAGGTCTTGTGCTGCTTCCTCCCAATGTCCCAGCAGACGATGAGCTCGCCCACGAAACTTGTATGCTGCTGCATTGTCAGGGTTGATCTGAAGGGCTCGTGAGCAATCACGAATGCAAGCATTTGGTTTGTTTAATTTTAAAAAGCACTGTCCCCGTTTAGCATAGAGCAAAGCTGAACCTGTGAGAAAGAAACATTAATATTACATTATTTTGATCCATACCAAATCAAATTATATGCACTCTGTAATAAGCACATATGTATGCACAAGCACGTACACACACGTGCACACACACACACACACACACACACACACACACTGCTAAAAGCTTCGTATCAATCCTTCCCTAGCACAAACTAAGGAATGTTTATGACATGTGACACCACTGTACAGGCATGTCAATATACAAAACAGTGTACAAAATAAATATGTGTCCTTGGATGATCATTTTTGAGATCTGACCATTCAGAATAAGAAGAACCAAGGGAAAACAGACTACGCCTGCACAGCAACCCCCTCCCCCCCTTCATGCCTAAACATGGTGTTCAATATGCAATGTGACGTTAGCGTGCCGCTTTGCAAGTCTAATCATTGTTCTGTGCTGAACATGGTCAATGAATACACATCTGCAGAGATGGCCAATATGCACATAATGTGCTGACACAGGTATAAAGGGACATTTATGTTCACAGCAGTAAAATAAAAATACAAACAGGACAGGCAATGTATGTGTAACATCACAGTGAGGTGAATTGGTATAACCACTGTTGCAGCAGAAAGTCAGTAAGTATTACGTATTCTGAGCATGTATTTGTAGACTTAGTTACCCAGCATGCAATGTGCTTGTGCCATATTATTATCTGTGGCCTGTCTGGTTCTACAATATTATTCCACATTAGTCCATAAATGGCACAAGTGCCCCAAAAAAAAGTTACTGAACATAAAATGTGTGTTTTAATTTTCTCTAAAACTTCTATCTGAAATGTTTCTCATTCTAAGAATGAAGCACGATATAAAAAATGCATATTGGTCTGCATGTAAAATACCCATTATTCTTGTCCAATTTTAATGAAACTTGAATTTTCTTGACAGATATTTTTAAAAAACTTCAATATCACATTTCATAAAAATCTGTCCAGTGGGAGCAGAGTTGTTCCATGTGGACAGACGGACAGACATGATGAAGCCAGTATTCACTTTTCGCAATTTTGCAAACACATGTACGCATAACCCACAAACTAGAGATGAAACGCAGAAACCTTGGATGACACTGCTCAACATCCTCAAACCAGTGAGAGTAAGATCAGGGCTACAGAATGCTTTGTTCATTCAACTGTTTGGCAGCTCCTACATCAGCAAACATGTATCCTTAACAGCTCCACTAGTATAGATGCCCAGTGTTGAGATGTATTCAGTGGGTCCTCCAGCAATGTGCTACTAACCCTCTTTACTGTCTCTCATGATAATAGAATGTCATACGATTTACTGGTGATGGCACTGCTAACTTCCACAATCAGCTGCTGCATACATGTGTGTGTGTGTAGGCAAGTATGCAAGTGTGCATATTTGTGTGTATGTATATTGTCTGAAAAATAGAGATTAATTAGCCATATTAAATACAAGTAATTAATGGAGGATTTAATATCCTGTAACAGCGAAGACCTTCCACTCTTCACATGTTCAGAATAAGGCTGACAGGAAGCCTAAAATAATCTTTTGGTGACAAATTTGGACATGTAAATTTTCATGCGCCCTTTATGTAAAATGTGAATTTTTATGAAACAAAAAAAGATAACACATAACAAAGACCTACTTCTCATTTCGGCCTTGATCTGTAAGCTGTGAGAATCTACAATCCCTATGATACTCCTCGTACCATCCCAAACTCAGAGGATATGATAACCTATAGGGAACAGCTTCACCTAGGAAACAACACAACACTCATGGACAGCTGTCAAGCTACATGATAAAGTCATGATAATGAATCATGACATCAACAATGACTTTTAATTAAGGCAGATGGTGCACCAGCCTAACATGTGCTGGGACTGTATTCAGGTGCAGTGAGGTGAGGTTAGAAGTGGAGGGACAGGGCTGTTGGGCACTATACAGCAGCTACCAAGGCACTGGAAGGGACAAGAAGCGCCTTTGCAGGACCCCTATAATTACACAGAAGGGTGGTTCTGCTACCAGGTGGCTCACCATGAGGCAGACAATATCAACAGTACACAATGATATAGCCAGTTGTTTGGATGTGTTCAGTCTGATAGGGAAGCTGCTCCATGTCACCTCCAATCATTTCTCCATGTCCCTGTGTGACTTGCTAAACACCAGCTCACCTGTGGGTGAGTGATGGAGGTAAGTCCTCAATCTACCTCCATTTTGCCATGTTAAATTTTCACATATATACATTATGTTCCTCACATTGCTGATTGGCCTCATTCACTTTTCCAGTCAGTCACTGCTTACACTGGCCCTATATATTCAAACATTTATATGGTCTAGTATTCTTGGGCATTTCAAGCCTTGAAGATGAGGCCATTACAGTCTCAAAATGTCAGGTTGGAATCACCCACTAACATGGTGCCACATTCCAGAACACAAGAGATATGAACTACACCACTGAAAAAGGCTATAAACTCTCATAGCTCTTTTCAGCACCACCAGTTCTTACACTGGCACTCTCACAGCCACCATTCATGTACTCCCTTCCCTATATCATACACCATTTTTTCTGCACAATTTACTCTTCTACCTGAAAATGGAGGAAGCCAGCTCCTCTAAAACAGAACTCTCAAATGCAGGAACACAAACCAAGCAAGGTCACGAAAAACTTATGATGGTACACAAATGTACAAAAATAATTTGCTGGGGGTGTTGAGTATGTGCACACACTATCCGGATCACAGGTAAGCAGGCCCAGACAGGCCCTTAAGGTTCCAAGACTACTAGACAACCAGCACATGAAGGAGCCAAGGTCGTCAGACCTCTGCACCAGCCACCTTTATCCTCAGGAGATACCCATGGTATTCATTTATGGTAGGCACTGCATCAACTCCAGGGCCATAGTGCAGCCAGAAATATTAAGTCAATGGTCAGTGTAACTTACATTTTTCAGCTGTGGACAGCTTGAGAACTACTGCTCCAAAACATGGGTAACTACATATCTACCAAACTGCAAAGCACCATATTCCACAAAATATGATTATATTAATGGTTAATTTTGTACATGCCATGATAAATATGTTTGGTGTCCCATAAAAAGAGGGTGTCAGCTCTTCCTTTGTATACAGTGTACAGAAAGTCTTTATAAGAACACAAAAGCACTAACTACATTCTTTATAACTCTTGACTATCCAGGCAGTGCATAAATTAAGTGTATGAGCTATAATGCTCCAAACAACTTGGCAATGTCTAAAAGTGGGTTCATTCATGAGGAAAAAGGTAAATACAAACACACACGCACACAAACATGTACACATTTTAACAGAAGAACAGTCAAATGGATTGCCTTCTCAATCATACCTGGATTCAATAAAATGGCTTCAGTGTACAGAGTTACCGTCTTTGCAAAGTCGCCTTCACCAAAGGCTTCTATTGCTTCCCGTTTCTTCTCATCTGATTTTTCAATATCTTCCTCTGTAACGTCTTTGTCACTATCACCCATTGCCTGTGGTTCATCAGAATCTGGTTCTGAAATAGGCATATCACTCTTATTTGTTAACAACATTTTACCTAGAAGTATTACAGCACTCTAAAATTATGTTCCATTGTTATAAGTACATGAATATACTATGGTAATAACTTCATCACACACCTCAGCAAATATTCACTCTAATAAAACTTTTAACAGTCAACTTGATATGCAAGTACTATTAGTTGATCTGTCTAACAACACTATCAGACAAAATACCATAAATGGTACAGTGATAAGTGAATAACAAATCATAAAACATGACCTAATTAAAGGAACTATCCAAGTATATGCCTGGAGGTTCTCATGGCGGTGGTTATCAAGATCACAGTCTCTAGAGATACAATACCATGCATCCGAAGAATGGAGCAGCAGGTTCCTCCACAACATTCAGACTATTTACCAGGCTACATGGCATCACATCTCAGGTGACAATAATCAAGTACCAAACTTTCAAGTTACATATAAGACAGGTAATTTTTTAACTAGCTGAGCAATAGCATTTTCTTTGTTCTGTGGAATTAAGACAATACTAATTTCACTACTAAATAACACAAGGCATCATAAGATACCCATGTAATGTTTTCTAAAGTCAAAAGTAAAAGAAGCTGAATTATTATCACACAGCCAAATCACAAACACAAGAACAAAATATGTGCTGGAATGGTCACAGGGCATGATCAGATGATACATCATGAATGAAAAACAACAGATAATATTTGATATGATAATGATGTGTAAACGGTCCCTGATTAATGAAAGAGTGACAAGACACCTAGAATGAGAGAGGGGTGTCACATGACATGTTGTGGCTGGGATCCCCAAGTTTTGCACATAATTTTTCTTCCATCAGTGTGCTACTGCATGTATGTTTTATAAAAATAACAATGACTTTCTATTACATTTTAGCAAGTTCTGATATGGCTTATATATATAATATATTTGACTGCAAATGGGCTGTCACCCGGTGGCAATGGTTATTATACATGTACATAAATATGAAATAGATAACATAAATATGAAGTAAGGATCTGAAAAAATTTAAGTTGGGTGGGCTACATGAGAAGCATGCAGTAGCAGCTTGGAGTCTTGGGAACCATCTCAGCATTCGCTTACAGACACAAAGAAACCAAGAAAAAGCTGTGCTGAAGTGGCCAGTCACAGGACCTTCCAGATACTTACTTCTAGCCAGCAATCTGGCAACTAAAATATGTAAGACTGGATTACAAACATAGTGAAACAATACACATGAGGTAACAAAGATACACACAAGATAACAACACAATACACAAAAGATCAACTACAGTTAGCAGCAATGTACATAGGAAAAGCAACATTATGGGATCTCTCAGTTAGGAAGGGATTCAACACAGTAGTGCACACAGCAACGCAATGCATATGCCTGCTACCACATGTCCAAGCCACTGTCACTTAAATTCACTGAATAATGTGGGCCATTATTTATGGTAGTCTGCCCTCCACATCACACGTTTTGTGGAGGTTCCCACAATCCAGAAATCTGAACATTTCTGTGGCCTTCTGCTTCATTCTGTATCTAACACAAAACCATTTAGAAACATTTTCTCCTTCAATTTATACACAAATTATCCTTAGTCTGAACTACTTTAGTGAAACTCGTGGCAAAGCCTGCTCTTATGTCACACATTTGGCCACTTCACCATAGTATCCTCATTAACAATGCCACAAAACATTAAAACACAATATCATTATTGGTGTAAAAAACATGCCTGCAGTAGAACACTCATGAAAGGAAGTCCCCTGCAGAACTCCAAATTCAGACTGCGGCATATCACATAACATCCCCCTCTCCCCTGGTTTCCAGATGCCACACTTCCCCCTTATTAAGCACACATCACATATGTACATCACCACAACAGACAGCACTTCATGTGATTTTTCCTCTATGAAAAAATCATCTCATTATATCGATGGTCATCCCCATCCACACAACATCTTGCAAAAAAGAAAAAAGAACACATCACTGACAATTTTAGTCTTAAAAAATTACACAATGCAAAGCTTGTTCCCCTCATAGTAGCCTCTGTTGGCTCTAAATCATTCCTCCATTCTATTCTTCCACATTTCAAACATTGTTCAGAGACCTTTTCATGAATGCTGTTTAGTTGCTCTTACATATTCCTGTATATGCTCCATGTCACCAAACTGGAATCCTTTCTTAAAACATTTTAGATCTGGGAACATAAAATGTCAAAAGACGCAAGATCTGGTGAACAGGGTGGATGTTCCAATGGCGTGATTTGCTTTTGGGCAAAAAAATTGCATCACTGATAATTCTGATTGAGTAACATTGCTGTGATGAAGAACCACTTTGTGGAGCTACTGGTCCGGTACTTTACAAAATACTTTTTCTCTTAAATGCTCCAGGACACTTTTGTAAAAGTACTGATTGACTGTCTGCCCCACTGGAAGATATTCATGGTGAACAACATCTAAAATGTCGAAAAACATAACACTGTATTCACTTCTCAGCATGACAGTTTGCCTTCTTTAGTCGCAGAAACAAACTCTGTAGATTGAAGCTTTTTTTTCAGTTACAGCATCATTCTGGAACACCCAAGACTTGTCATCAGTGACAAAAATGTTCATAATTCTAGATCTTTCCTGGGCCATTCGAACAGGTCAGCACAGATTCTGACTCTTTTAACATTCTGGTTGTATCATGCCCAAATCTTCAAAAAAGATCTTGCAAATCAATTTATTATTCATGTTCAGCATCACAGCCATCAATAAAATAAATAAATGACAATCACTGTACACAAAAATTCAACTTCTTCTGTGTCTGCATTAGTTTTAGGTTGACTAGATTTCAGATCATCATGCATACCTCCTAAACTATCCAAAAAACTTTTCACCATTCACATACCCAAGCACCAAACATTATTTTTTCACCATAAACATGTGTCACCATACAGCATGACTTGCATTTTTGTTAGATCTGGTTACAAATATGAAAGCAATGCCCCACTCTAAATTTGTACCACACTTTCTGGCAAGGGTGATAAAACACATCTTTCAAAAAGGGCATAATACAAACACTGTGTGTCCTATTTGAATGTGCAGGCACTTCTTAGAACCAAAAAAGGCCATGTTCAGTAACTGTTTAGTAAGACTGTGGAAGGTGGAAGGGGTGTTAGGTAAGCAAAATGTTCAGGCTTTTTTCACTTTTGCCAGATCTTGTACAAATAGAAGTGCATGGTAATTTCATAAGATATTTACTACCTTTCTGTGACAGCAACAAAAATGAACAAGAGGTGACAAAGCTTCACAATCCACTGAGAATTTACAAGAATTTATGAATTTGGATTTTTTTACAGTCAAACAACTACGTAACTTATATAACCCACACGAGCCCACATCGCTCAATTTGGAGTTGGTTTGCATTTACTACACAAAAACAAAACCAAAAAACTCAGGGAGAAGGGCCACTTAATTGTAACGTTAGCGGCAAAGAGAAAATATTAACTGGTGAAAATTAAATGAAATGTGGTATTTTGTAAGAGCCATATAACAATTATAGTTACTGAATGTGATAAACCATTTAAACCTCCAAATAAAATTTTTAGATATTAGATATCAAGTACATATTTGTTTCACAATGTTATCTTGCAGTTGTGCAGTGGCCTAGTCTATATACTTCATAATCCATTTTTTTTTTTTTACATATAACAAGTGTACAGACACCCATACCAAATGAAGTCTAACTTCCTTCAAATCTAGAAACAATCTTCAATCTAACAACAAGATATCTGAAGCACAATTACACCCAGCAAAGCAAATTCTTAATGAAAGAAATAAGCAAAAGAAGTCACAAACTGGATGGGACAAAGGCCTGTAGAAAAACATAACAACAATAAAATATATGGGAAGAAAATGTGTCTTATTTACATATATATGTATGATACAGCCTGTGTTCACTACTAACCACAGCTGTCCAACCGATCAAAACACCTACCAATTATTCCTGAACTATCCAGTTCAATGTCACTCTCTTCACTTTCCACTTCAGGTTCTTGTTTAGGCTCTGGCTCTTTCTCCTTTCTGGCCTCGGGTTCATCCGCGTTTGGAGACTCGGGATTTGTCTCCGATACAGTTGTGGGTATTGTACCACCCAAAGATTCAATATAATTCTTGAAAAACGCAAGTTCTGGATTTCGTAGGATTTTAGGATCATTTCTGCAAAAGTCTACGAAGCCTTTAAGCTGAGTGAGATGCGATGCGGTAAATGGTAATTTCGACATCGTGTACCTACGAGAAACGCAAGTTGAAATTAATACACTGCTTAATAACAATAAAACAGACGAACCTGAAGTCCTATTCAGAATTGTTAATCCAGTGGAAACGAAAACTTTTATATTTGGTATAATAAATTTGGGTGTATTGTGCCCGATACATACAAGGCCTTGAGCGTAAAAGTGAGGCTATGGAACTATTACAACGACCCAAGCAATAAGCATGATGATTCTCAAATCTTGTATGTATGTCCATTAGGGACTGTTTCTTTAACAGTACATTAAATTTACTTACTAGATAGCAGAAAATAATAGAACTTATAAGATCCTCTACAAAGTTATACTTCCAAAACACTTCTAACGCTCCACAAATATAAAACCTTCGAACACCGAACTATCAAAAATTTCTGTGCTTCAACAGCTCTGATCCGTGATCGCAACAGCATACGAAACACATGCCAGAACCTTCTTCAAAGTACGACTCGCGTATCAGGTACACCAACCATACGGGACAATAAACGACGGGCTGGAATCGTGGATACACCATGCTTGTCAGGGAACAGTTGTTTTCTCCATTCGTACGTACGGTTGGTGGTCATGGTAAATGCAGTAATACCAACAGCAGATACGAGAAGAGATAAGTACGTAAGTTATGAAGTTGTGGTAAATATTATTGACAGTGTATTATCCCCTTTATTGTTTTGTATAGTTGAATTTTATAATGCACAGCGATTTATCACCGCATCTACACACTGAAGAATGTAATAAGTTGATAGCTTTGCTTCAAGAGTGTCATAAAGAGGTACATTATTTCCCAACGGAAATACATAACCCATATGTATACCTTAATACGTGTTGATTAGCGACGAATGTCTTTTCTAGCATTCCTTTGGAAGATTCCTTGGCTATTGCAATGATGCCGACAGGGAAGTTATAAAGTGTTTGCGGAAAGAGGTGAGAAATTTTCATACTCTAAAATAGGGTTACAGGTTTTATTCCCATTTTCAGACCCCAGCTGGACAAATTGATGCCAACAGGAGAAGTTCAATCTGTGACATATCATTTATAATATAAATTTGCGTGGTAGAGGCTGATCTGCTGATGTAGTTTACTTTTTTTGTGAAATATGGTAGCTTTCTCCATCTCTTCACAGTGGATGGTAAAGCGATATGAAGTTTAAAAGCTATTCTAAATTTGGTGTTTTCCATCCCGTTGTGTTACCGTATTATTAGTTTGTAAAACTTTTTTATTATACCGTTGTTACACAACAATGTGGTGCAGTTGTCTGTATTATTGCACTATCTACAAAGCTCAGTAGATAGTGCGATAATACAGACAGCTGCACCACATTGTTGTGTAATGACGGTATAATACAAAAGTTTTACAAACTATTAAAAGGTATTGCTAAATATGTAACTGAAAAGTTTGCTATATTCAGGACAAGCCTGTATATGTGTGGCATGCCTGGCTTTTGAATGTAACTGTAATTCTGAGGTGATACAAATATCTATGCAGTTTCACTTTAAAAATTTGCTATATTCAGAACAGGCCTATATATGCATGTGGATGATTGGCTTTTTAATGTAACTGTAATTCTGAGGTGATTCACATGTCCATGCAGTTTTCACTTTAAAAATTTGCCTTCAAATTACTATTGTAAATAATGTTTCTTTTTGTATGTTCTTTGTTACTGAACTAATTGGTATTGTAAGGGTCTTTAAAATTAAGGAAGAATCTTAACTATCAAATTACAGAACTCCATTGCATTTTTTTAAGCAAAATCAGTAAATAGTTAATAGCTATAGTACATGTTACAGACTATAAAAAAAGTCTCATAAATGTCAAGTTTTCAAATTCTGCTGCATGTTTAAAAAAGGTAAGCTTGCAATAATTTAAATTCTTCAGTTGTCACACATTGTATTTCAGAGAGAACAAAAGAGAAAAGCAAATCACCAGAAGGCTAAATTCATGCAGGAGAAAATCAGGTCTTCATAAAAGTAACACATCTTCACTATACAAACATGGCAGAGGATGCATACATGAACATTGTTCCCATTGAAGACAGCATAGAAGAGTTCCATGTTTTCCAGTCTGTGACACAGCGGTACTGTACTCCAAGATTCTGCGTTGATGAAGGAGGAGAAAAGGGAGATCACTGTATTCTTTTTCACTCCAACAGGATATGTTTGGTAACATTAGCATTTTCCCACCCAATAGTCAGAGAGAAGAAAGAAATAAGCAAAATTGACTTTCAAGTTTCTGCTAATATTGACAGACTGAAGAACAAGGTTTCTGGGAAAGGAAAGCATGGAGCACAGTTTCTGCAGCCAAATTCTCCACTTTGTTACATCGAATGTGTGGACAGTTCAAAGTACACAATACACAGCTGTGTAAAAGGAAAACTTGTTGAAATTAATAATGCCTTGATAGAAAACCCAAAATTACTAATTGAAAAACCAGATTCTGAAGGTTACATAGCTATAGTATTGCCTAGCATTAGCAACAGTAATCAACAACGAGAAGAACTATTAACATTGGAGGAGTACAATGAGGTACTAAGGAAACGTTCAATGTAGGTAGGATTGGATACGACAAACTGTTAATTCCAAGTTATGGTACATTTCTGTCAGTATAAATAAATAGAACACATTTATGTTGATACATATTTTTCACTTGTCACAGTGTGCCTGCCCATCACAAGAGTGTTGTATAATCCTGCCCAAAGTACTAAATCTGTTGTTTGGTTCACATATTTCCTTCTATCTGTTGTGTTATGCCTTCTCTAAGATTCACCACATCTGTGAAATGCTAACTGCCCACGTCAAGGGAACTGTAAGTTCAGTATTACACCTACTGCAGTAGATAAATCCCATGGCTTTAAAGGAACCTTCGTCCTGCACCTTTGAGGTACAAGAGTGGACACTGCAGGCTCCTCTGAAATGTTTGTCAGCTGAAATACTGAACTACAAGAGGCTGTAACTCAGAATGGTCTAATTTCATAATTAGCCATTAACTGGTACCTCTTTGAAATTCACACCCAACACTCCCTAACAAATTATCACTTAATGGCTATATCACAGTGTGATGACAGCAGAATTATAGTCCTCTTCATCATGTTTCGTAACATATGTCTGTATTGAATACGAAATCATGGTTTGAATACATGTAATCAAATGACAAATAGCCACTCATGTATTTTACAGGAGCCATCTAATCTTGTATAATGTGTTCTGTGTTGCACACATTCACAGATTAAAAAGTCTGTATGATACACAAGATACTTTCTGTATGGGATATCAAATTATTACATGTCAACAAGCAGGAGGAAAACACTGTTCATTTTCAGTCTATATGTTCCTTCTGCCTAAAGTATGTGGGAGTAAGGGAGTGTCATGTATGTGAGAATCTCTACAGTTTCAACTTAGAGGGAATTAAATTTTTTTTACTGGGGTCTAAAATAAAAGTGGCAGGTAAATTTCAATACAGAGCTAAAACAAACTTCACTGATTGTTTATTGTGCAAAAAATGTACACTGAAGTCTGATTTAAAATATGGTAATGTCCTTGGGAAGCCAAGGCTTATTGTGGGCTGTAGTGCTACTGATGATGATGGTGGTGGTCGTAATGTGTGACTAGGTACTATGAACACCTCACAATATATTTATATTTGCAGCGAAGTGTAACAGACCACTAGCATTTATTACTTTTCCTTTCTCTTGCTGGACAAATATGTAACAAACACCATGAGGCAGAGTCCTCCTTGATAATTAATGTAGTCAGTAGTAGTCCTTGAAAATCCAACACCCAGTTACCTTATCATGTCTCCTGCCTTTTATGAACCACATAATTCACTGTCAAAGCCAGGATAGCATAGTCAGTGTAGTGACTATGATATGGACTGGGTGATCTGGGTTTCAAGTACTGGCCCAGCTATGGGGCCCACCCAGCCTCCTTTCAATGGGCACCGGGGTTCTTTCCTGTAGATAAAGTGGCTGGTGCATGAAGTTGACACCTAACCTGTATCTGCTGCCAAGGTTAAGAATGATTGGAGCTATACTTCTGCCCTCCCTATGTACCTGTACAGCTTGAACAGGAACAACTTGTTACCTATATGTTTCACTGTCATGTTAACAGAAGCCCAATATTGAATCACATAAATGCACTCCACATCCTTATACCCTATTTCCTTAAGATCCAGTGTAACTGAACAAAACTAATGCAGTGATAGGGTATAACTATATAAAAGTATCGAGCACATCCTTCAACTTAGTAGACTGCTTGCATAAATGCATGAAAAACATACCACATAAGGCTGGATGTACAATATAGTCTTCCTGAATATGAATATAAGATGTTCAAAATATGTAGAAAACAAGAAGAATTGAATTAAAACATTAATTTAAAAAGTGCATTTTGTTGGTTAAAATTACATAATTATCACAATGCACGGTAAAAGAAACACAAAATGCATTGTAGTATTATACTCCTAAGTAGTATATTTTTTCCTTTGACTTTCCCAACAAAAACTTGTTATGCTGTATATCCCATCCATCTCATCGAGTCTGTCACACTAGTTCATATTTATTTGGTAAAACTACAAATTACAAAACTTGTTATTATGCAGTTTTTCCACCTTCCCACTACTATCTCTATCTTATGTCCATATATTCTCCTTAGCACGTTCCATCACCTTCAATCCAGATAAAGGAGACAACAAAATATTCTAAACTGGATGGTAAAAAGCATTCCATTAATTTCATGTGTCCTGTTTTTTTCTGCTGGTTCTCAAGTACATATCTGAGCTTTGCCACACTTTTAAAGATAGAGGAACTATGATTATATTACAGTTCTGTTCATTCTGGTGATAAGAGATGAGTGTATACCACATTACCCAGTGTGTAAGATGTATAATTGTACAGAGAGAAGAAATACATATTTTTCTTAAATGTCATTGCATAATATGCATTGCAGTCTTTATAGCTATTTTTGATGGGGAAAATGTATTATACACATGGAAACATAGTCTTCACTTTCCCCTGCATTGACTTCTAAAACAGTCTCCTTACTGACATCTAATACTCTATGCTCTTCTTTACAGTATTTATGTTTTTGCCAGTAAATTATTGTTAGCATAGGCCCAACCTGATTGTTCATAACTAATACCAAAACATAATGATTTGGAACTTCCTAACAGTACTGTCTGAAGTAAAGCTGAAGAGCATTGGTAATAAAGGATATTCTTGTTTCAGACTGTTCTTAATAAGAATCACTCAGACAACTGTCTGCCTGTACTTTCTTGTAGGTTTCATTTCATGTTTACTGGACTTGTACCTGCCATGGCAGAGAAGAAGTATAGCTCTGTTCATTTTTAACCTTGACTCTAAATGCAGATGACTTCACACGCTAGCCATTTAATCCCTGGAGAAAGAGGAAGCTGGCTCGATTCCAGCATTGGTCTGCATTGTCTGGAGAAGAGCAAAACCTCCTGTCCCACCCCTGGCAATTGCACCCAGCCACTAGCCTAGTCTGTATACTGATGAGTCAAAAAAAAAAAGGGGGACACTTTACTTGTGTGTTACTTCTGGGAGAATTTGGATTCAGAATTGGAGGTAGGCTACCCTCAGAAGTTTTAACAAAGACACTGAGCTGCCTAGACTTCTTGCACTAGTAAGAAAGTTTTATATGCAATTACGAATATAATATATGCATTAAGTAATTATAGGTCTATATAATTTAGATATAATCAGAACTATCAGGCAGGAAAAATGACTCAAAGCAATCTTATGTCGGAGATGATCTTGGCGATTGCATACTGGCAGTGGGAACTGACAGTAATGTGGGTGGAAGCTCAGATGAAATGTGATGAAGTTACAGACAAACCTACTGGTTTATTACAACATACAGACATGCAAACTTGTCAGACAACAGCCACACATTCTTGCAGTTCAGATATGTACAAAAAACTGCAAATTAGTGTTTCTTTGATGGTAGGAGGTAATGAACCACTGGTGTGGAGCAAGTGTGAAATTGGTACACAGGTCATGTACATACTCATATAGTATATATGAGCTGTATACATTTAATAGTAGACAACTTTTTTATTATATTGCTTAACAATCACTGTGCTGTTATACTGTGGTCAGTATCTTAATCTTCCGCAACAAAGAGAAAATAAAATACGGTACTATCATATATTTTTTGACCCAGCACACAAAAAAAATCCATCCAATATAATTGAAGGACTAATTTGGGGTAAAATTGCTTTCTGCAAACATAACATGGTGGTTAAATTCTTCACTTTTTATTTGGGCAGAACTGTACAAACACTGTTACGTATTTTTCTACTTGAAATACTGTTACCATCTGTAGTGTTTGCTAACCATTACCTTTCATTCTGCTGCTGTCTGCATTGCCTTTTTCCTCTCATTTGAACAATGTTCCCATTACAATGCCTCCAAATAGAAGCAAACCTACCCTCTGATTTGACATAAACTTGATCAAGCAGTCTGTTTGATTGTTAATGTTCAGAGTATACAGCTGGAAACAAAGAGAAACATACAAAAACATATTTACTGCAAAATCAAATTTATTGCTTCCCTCTCTATCGATAGTCTAAAGGATATCACATCGTATTCTGACGTCAAAAATTTGAAATTGTTTCTTGCCACACAACTCATGTGTCACTACATAGCCTTGCAGTTACTGTTCATAAAATTCCCAATCATGGAACAATGGTGTTCTTGGACTGCCTGGGCCTGGGACAGAGGCATTATGCACTGAAAGATCAGTACTATTTACCAGTTTATAAGGCATGGCATTCCAAGAACTTGTATCCTTCAATAAACACATTCATCGCAGCTACAGTTTCATCTTTGACTGCAGTGGTTACTGAGTACAAAATAAAATTATGAATGCTGTAGAGAGAAGGGGATAGTCCAAAGTTCATGAAAAATAATTTGACTTTTGCAGCTTAACATCTTGTTCAATTCTGGTCTCACAATCGTGGCATCTGTTGTAAAATGTTCAACAACTCATCAATTTACTGTGATGTTTGAGGTTCTCAAATCAGTAGTGCTGAAGATCCAAGGTGTCTGGGATGTGATGCTGTGTTGCTGGTAAAGTCTTGGACTGCTTGTTGAACATGAAAACACTATGATCTTTCAAAGTGTTGGGAACTACTCACCCAGCAGCACAGCATCACATCCTGGAAGACATGGATCACCTTCACATATTTTATTGTGCACATGCACAACACACCGCAGTCAGTGGCATTACATGTCCACTGCAGTGAATATACAGTGACAGTGGCATTACATGCCCACTGCAATCAATGTACATACCTCTAACACTGGGGGGGGGGGAAGAAAAATTACATTAATGGGTTTTCTGTACTGGCCATGAGTCACAGTATTGTAACATCAACTGTATGGCAACGAAATGGACACATGTTGTACTCTTTCAATACAAACAGTAACCCTTGGGCTCGCATATGGCCACTAGCCCTGTTTAAATCAGAGATATTAGATGTCTATTCTTGGATGATACAGCATTACTCCAAAATTCAAATATGGCCACCAGCCAGTCTAGCCAAATTCATCATTTATTTCCAGATAATTAGTGCTACATTAAAATAGGCTTCTAAAGCACAAATCACCAGGGCAATCACACAGCTCACAGGGCAGTTGCCTGCATCAGGAAATTACAGGTATCGAGCCCAACGATGTCTCTAATGCTTACTGCGCTTTGCAACGTGATACACCGAGCAAAATATGTTGCCCAAAATTACATGTACACCAAATTCAATGGTGAAACATTAAATCAAAGTCACAACTTATTTTAAATGAGGCATATTGATCAATTTCATGTTAAAAGGAATTGACACCAAAGAGTGTATTGTTAAGATGCGTTCACTGTAGAGGTGACACTTCATATGACATTACTAGCCACATCAACTGTCACAGATGATGTATGTGGAGATTAGAATGTGCACATGAGTTTTGAGAACATGTGCATGATATCACAATGAATGTATGGTGTAAACCTTTGTTCTGAGTACAAACATTAATGGAAACTTTCCTTCAGTGTCAGAAATGTTTATTTTAACACAAATGAAGAAAATGTATAAACACACCTGAAATCATTTTTCAACAGAAAAAGAGGCCTATCTCATTGCAAACTTCAGGCTTGCCACATCCTATGTCCTAATACTCCTAATCAATGGGCCAGAAGATGTTGGCCCATAACTGCCCTCCCACTTCACACCACAGGTCATTTTTATATGGGGTCACGTGAAATATATTTTATACGCTAACAAAATGCATGACATGACCCAAGAGAGATCACATCTGTAAAGACAGATAACACATGCTTCACTGTAAGCCCACTTTGCTGGGAATGGAATACTGTGTGGCACTGCCAATGGCATTCAAATCAAGGCCTTCTAATGTACAGTACTGAATTTTAAGTTTACAAAGTTTATTAAAAAAAATAATTGTTTTTTTTTACTTCAAAATTAAAGTATAACCTGGACTTCATATCCCCACATTTTATGTTGCCCATGTTTGTATGCACTTATACTGTAGTCCTGGCCAAATGCCCATAAGAACAATGTCTCCCATATTTTACACTTTTCCAGATTTTATGCCATTTTCAGGTTGTCCTCACAAAAACATAAAATCAGTGTTTAACTGTAATAAGTTTGAAGCTTTGGAGCTTTTCTTGATGGGCTGTGTAGTATCCTGGCTCATAACAAGGTGTGTGAAAGGAAGGTATTTCATTGTGTACAGACTAGTGGTTGCAGCTTACCTGAGTGGCCAGATGAGCAGCAATAAGCCCAACAGATGTATAGTATGGCCATGTTTGATCACACTGTAGTCCTGTAGCAACCAGCCCAGAAATCATTGTGGCACTGAACCCTGATAACCATAGCTTTGTCTTCTCTCCAAATTTGATGGCTGTTGACTTGATACCGAGCAGTACGTCTTCTACCTTGTCCTAAAGATAGATGAGGTTACGTATCACTTTCATATGAGCATACAGTTCAAGAATATTAAATCACTTCACATCATAAAGTTCTTCCAAACCAAGGTAACAGTGTGGAATCTACAGTTTCATAATATTTACATTGGCCCATAACTAGAGCTAATCTTGCCCACATGAATCTAGCCCAAATCCACTTCTGTATGACTCTTACACCTAATATCAAACTTTCCCAAACTGTATGTTCCCTTTAAGTTAACCAAGTAAAATTCTGTATGCACTTTCTTTCTCTCCATGTGTACTGTATGTTTCACCCTTTCATCCTCATTGACTTGATCACCCTAATAATACAGGGTGAGAATTTTATATTACAATATTTATTATGCACTTTTCTCCATCCTCCTGTTAATTTGTGTCCAATCCAAATACCAGCATTCTTCTCAGCACCAATGATAACAGTCTTATGATATTCAGCAGCCCTCAAAATGAGCACTGCAAGTAATTGCAGGAAAATGTTGTTCCATTTGGGTAAGACACTTCCAGCTTCAAGTAGATATGTTGTCTAGCACCTGATAATTTGTCCTGGCAGGAAAAAGAGATTGAGTGCTTACCTGAAAATGCTACTGTAGACAGTGAAACTTTGGAGTTTTTGCTAAAATAATTAACATCAAGTCCATATAAACAGTAAAAGACACTACTGCAACATGTTTCAGTAAAAATATACAATCATCAGGCAGTACAGTGTAACAATATTAAAACCAGTTGCTAATGGTACTTATAAAGTTTCATAACGTGTAGCATGATTGGCAGTTTGTTATCAATTGTGTAAGATATATTTGTGTGCAGTCAAACTGTACATATGTATCTTACACACACAATTATTAGGTACACTCATGTACAAAGTGCAGCCATGTTTTACAAACCTAGTAGGGTCCTATTTAATATTAACATTTTAATGGACCAATGTACACCCAAATTAAATTTAATGCAGCCCCCAAGAAAATACAAATAATTGAAATCTGAGTAGTTGACAAACATACCATTCTTTTCATGCACTAGTTACAAAGAACAAAACTGTCATGTTAAGCAGCAGTACTATTAGCATAATCTGATCCACAATAACTGGCAGGCCACTGATCCCTTCTATGCTATTAAAAACAAGTTGGGAAATGTATGCATGTCATAATAATTCCAATGCATGCACTCTAGATTCTCTTTTGGTATAAATGTCTGTTACTTTTGCCCAGTTTTAATCAAAACTGAAATGGCTCAACAATTTTTTGTAAAATCTTGCGATACTAAATGTCTTGCAAATCTGATATGTAGTTTTTGAGTTCATAAAATTAATAACCTGATTCTCTAGCTGTCTACTACCATGCCAGATACTCTTGTGCTACTCCACCTGCTTCAACTCTATTGTAGATATTTTAGCCAGTGGGGTTCGAACAGACAATGACATTATGCAACTGTACCTTGACCTGAAATACAGTGGACACCTTGTGCATGCAATATGACAGCTGGGCTGCAGGAGTTGCAAGCAGGTTGACTTACATGACATTCACACATCACAGCTTTTGGAGAGGCAGGGAGAAAGGTCCTGTAAGATGCTGACACTTCTACACATTACTCTATTCACCTGATGTGCATAGATAGTGTCATACACTACTGTCCAGCATATTCCAGCTGCATACAGTGGCAGACATACAGGCCAATTGCAGGAACCATTGACAGCTGACCAACCAAGTAGTGCTCCCCAGTTGAATGCCATTCCCAGTACAAGTTGTGGCCAATAAGTGACTCGCTTTGTAAGAGGGTAAATTACGACTAGACCTAAAAGAAATGTAAAAATCAGAGGATAAGTTTGGGTATGCTGCTAGTTGATAATGCAGACATTTTTTAATTAAATTTGTTTTACATGTGGTCGGATCCAATTGATCACTTGATAAATTCAATTATTTACTGTTTTTCCAAAGATTATTTTATCACAGAGACATAAATTATGATGCTGAATGAATATGACACACAAGACCCTTGTATGTTTGCCATGGCAAACACACTGTTTTAATCCCTTTGGAAAATGTGATAGGTCAGTCAGAGAAAAGACAGAAGGAGCACTTCAATTATCCTTGCAATAACACTTTGACTCATTTCTTGTTATGGAACAACAGGCTGAATTCAGCAAGTAGGCTATGGCCTAAACAGCTTGAGTCCAATTGCTGCCATACCCAGATAGGGTCTAGGACCTATACACACTCCTGGCCAATAAGTATTTGGGTCTTTATGCCTAGGGGGGGAGGGGGAGTGATCAAGTGTGAAGTTGACCACCTCTTCCTGCTAGAACAGAGATTAAGGAGGCATAGCACTGTACCTCCACTCCCCCTCACATCTTCATAAACTAGCAATGTAGTTTACTGTTCTGTGGATTCAACCATCTCTTTGCCACAATTATAAATTATAATTTAGTTTCAAACTTTGCTTTTTATTTACCAACATATGCACAATTTTCTAAAATACAATGTAAAACCTCAATTGGTTAAAACATTAAAATTACATTAAGGGCTCTGACATGTTTCGGTTTTTTTTAAACCATCATCAGGGAGCTACTTTTCACACTTAAGTTACTTATATGATGTACTGTTATGTTATATTGCGATGGTGTGATGGCAGCATGTCGTGTCATATATGAGATGTTTTCGGATATAAATGTTACTGTTGCTGGTCCTCCTTGTGTCTTCTGTCACTGAAAGACACAAGGAGGACCAGCAACAGTAACATTTATATCCGAAAACAT
>Ga0123352_10001280_pt1 | contig 33004 bp, 23 predicted proteins | sample TergutLab28metaG_FD_89700 | JGI IMG/M metagenome (GOLD analysis project Ga0123352, IMG submission 89700) | Labiotermes labralis P1 segment gut microbial communities from Petit-Saut dam, French Guiana - Lab288 P1 | ecosystem: Host-associated > Arthropoda: Insects > Digestive system > Gut ...
ATAGTTTATCACATTTTGTCAGGTTTTTCACTCTTTTTTTGCTTTTTCACCTTATTTTACGGGCTTTTACCTTTGGATTTACTTTTTTTCTCTTTCCGGAACCTCACCTTAAAATTTTACGTTATTAAAGTTTTGTGAAATTTTATTAAAGTTTTATGAACTTGTTTTTTTAACACCACCAATTGTAACAACCGAGAATTTTAAACAGCCTAGAGCATACCAACACGCTCTAGGCTGTTTTTTGCGGAAAGTTATAAAACACCTTGACAATATCACTTATTTATTTCTTTCCTGTTTTCTTCCGGTCCTCACGATACCAATACCAGAAAACACCTCCGAAAAGCGCAAAGCTCAGGAAAAGATATCCGGCCCACACCCATATATCACTATGGTCTCCGGTCTGCGGATTCAACACATGGGGTTTTGATGCGTCAGTATGCGTCGGTTGTTTCGGCGGTTGGGACGGTGCAAGCGGCTCTGTTGGGACGGTTGGTCCCGTCGGATTGATTGGCTCCGTCGGATTCGTTGGACTCGTTGGATTCGTCGGCTCCGTCGGATTCGTTGGGTTCGTTGGGTTCGTTGGATTGGTCGGCTCCGTCGGGTTCGTTGGATTCGTTGGATTCGTCGGCTCCGTCGGATTCGTTGGGTTCGTTGGATTGGTCGGCTCCGTCGGATTCGTTGGGTTCGTTGGGTTCGTTGGATTCGTTGGATTCGTTGGGTTCGTTGGATTGGTCGGCTCCGTCGGATTCGTTGGTTCCGTTGGAGTGGTTGGTTCCGTCGGAATAGGCGTGTATGAATTTATAATCGTAAGACTCACCCCTGTATCCACATCGGTGGGCAGCACCTCCAGTCGAATCGGCAACTGAGGTGATGTTACAACGGTAAAGCCGGACAGTTGGTAATTCACCTCCGTAATAAAGTATGTTCCGGACTGAATATCCGTTAAAACAACACCCAACGGATTCAGCATATCCCCCAAACCAAAGGTGGTTTCTACACCCAATGGATCCGTAACCACAATTCCAAACGTTTCTAAATTCTGTTGCACAACCGCACTAGATATTCCAAGGAATTGTTTCCGTAAGTGCAAACTTCCGGTCGCAAAATCCGATGGAATGTTTGTGACGGAAATAAAATCAGAAACATTGGTAATATTCCCCCCAAGCGTAACTTCCGCTGCACTAATCCATGTCGGATCAATCCCAGGATTGATGGTGAAGAATATCTGATCATACAACGCAACATATCCCGATGGCACCGTGGTCTCCACTAACATAAACACAAAATCATATGTGGGAGCAAGCCACGGATTATCAAACACTGCCATACCGGTTGCATCCGTGGTAGAATCCCCCAATTTATAGAACGTCTGCCCATTTACACTCACCGTTTCAGTCAATTCAGATGGACCGGTATAGTCCGGCAACTCCGTTACATACAAACTAAACGCTGCACCCGCGAGATTCTGACCGTTATTGTCTCGTTTAAATACGCGAAGTGTCAAGCTACTGGCATTTGCACCTACTACCGTATCACCCACTACGTAATTACCACTTTCTGCGCTATCGCCCATATCAAATATGCTGATACTATTGCTGATTGTTTCTGGTACTCCCTGAGGAAGCGTAACAAGTACATCATAAGTAACCATAACCGGCGTTCCATTTGGAATCACAAAGTCCACAACTGTACTACTTTGTACATTCACACTCCAAGGCAAACTGTAGGTGTTAAAGTTAACCGGTGTCTGCTCAATCCAATTTCCGTCCCATACTGTATCCGAACCGACCAAAATAGGTGTCTGTGTATAGAATTGAATCGTATCGGTATAAAGCATCAAGTTGGTCAACACATCTTGGGCAACCACAAGCAATGGTGCTGAACCACCCGTCGGTGCAAACTGAATATTGCCATCCGGATTGATAATAATTTCCACATGTACCAGATCAGACCCCGGTTGAGAGGGTTTCATCGTCTTATTAATCGGCGGCGGGGTATAAGTAACCGTCGTACTATTTTCAAAAGTACATTCTCCCGGATTTACCGCAATGGAAACGGTATTTGTTAACCCGGATGGTGTTAGTGTTCCACCCGGTTGCGGTATGTATACCGGTTGCAAATACAATTGATAATGCACCGTAAAATTATTTTTCACAGCAAACCAATCCGACGGCCCAAAGGTCGAAAAATCTACCGTAATCGTATTGCCAACTACATCCACATTGGCATCCGGTACCGGGATGGTTGCCCCATTCACCACCACATAGAAAGAATCCGGCATATATGCCATTCTACTATCAAAAGTATCTGTAAAGATGGGAGTATTACCTGCTTGCAACAGCGGTGTCGCTCTGTTAAGAGAATAGCCGCCATTAATGGTAACAGTGTAATCAAATAAACTTGGATTATCTGTGGCCTGACCCGTTTTAAAAATGGGCCAGTAATCGGCAGTATTTTGCCCACCAACATCATTGACACCCCACACAAAGGAACCGGGACTATTCACCAAATAGGCCGCATTTTGCAAAGATGTACCAGCTGTACTTTGTAAAGCCGTAATGGTATCATCCGGTATTGTGATCCGATACTCCACAAGTATGGTTACATCTTCATTGTACGGCCAGCCAATGAGTCCACTGCCGCCTAATTGTGGAGGCAACTCCGTGGTACCAAAGAAAATTGCCCATGTGTTGGTATTACCCGCAGAAGCAGGCACCGGACCCACGTATTGGAAAGCAGGAATCAAAGGTGGGTTCGTCGGATCTGTAGGGGATGCAGAAATTGTAAAGTTACTAATATTTTCTGAAAAATCATTGGTTACAGGATTACCACCGGGAAAAAGTCCAAGGTCATCAATGAGCCAAAGGGGATCTCCCAATAACCCCGCCGGTATATTAAGTATAATTGTATAATCCACATAATATCCGGTGTCAGGGGTACCACAAATACCGGATGAAAGCTTGTGGAGAATATCCGAATATCCGGGTGGAATCAACGGAACACGCCCGGTAGCACTATAATCATCTCCGGTTCCGTCTGCAAAATCCACCTGATTGGTATAAGTAACAGGTAGCTGTCCCGCAATGGGAGGAGGCGAAATCTGGGTTTCAAACACAATTTGAATTTGGTAAATACCAGCCGCAGGGGTGCCATTTAACCCAACGCCGGGTACGGCAAGGGTAAATCCGGTATCTGTTCCGTTTGGCACAATGCCGGCAGTTACACCGTCCTGGGTTACGGTGTTTGAAGCATTATCAGAATAGATAATCGTAACTTCCGTTAAATCTGCCGGAAGCACCAAGCCTGACCCAAGGGTATCGGTAATTGTACCACCATTTAACTGCGTTGTGAGACCATCCCCAATGCTAATATTCCACTGGAGTCTATAATAATTACTAGTGATTCCATCCGGCGTAAGCAATGTCCCACTCTTTGTAATCGGAAAGTTTTTTTGCACATAATCTGTAACTGTGCTCTGTTCTGTATCCGTCTGTCCATCTGAACCCGTGCCCTGCACGGAAACATCATTTTGCACTGTAAACTGATATTGCAACAAACTAGGAACAAGATCCGGATTGTTTAAAATAAACTGCCTTAAATCAAGGGTATATTGAATTGTAATGACATCACCCGTTTGAAGTGTCTCGGCAAATGCATATGTAAATATATTCTGCGCACCGGTAAGCCGATTAACCAACATATCATTGGCAGGCAAATCTCCATTTATCTCATATGTAAATGCAGAAAACGCATCCGAACCGGACGGGTTATTAAATGCATTGGTACCGGCAATAATCGGTGTATCCACAAATTGAATCTCATCAACCGGCCCGTTGAGCACCGTAAGCATAATTGTATATTGAATTTCTTCTGCAAGTGGATCATAACTGGATGCTTTGCTAACAGTAAGCCCCATCGGAGGATCAGTTGGCTGAACCGTAATAAAACCTAAATCTCCATCACCTGCCATAAGCTCAGCAGAAATAGCCAACGTAATGGTAACATTGGCATAATTATCCACATAACTGGAACCCGGCGTCGCATTTCCATTTTGATCTACTTCTAAAAACATCATAGAAACAAAACCGGTTGTATCAATGGTATAGTAACCCACTACCACATTATTCGCATTTTCAATCGGTGTAGATGGAACCGCAACCGGAATATTAAGCCCACTTGGAAGTTGATATGTCATGGGTGCTGAACTATCCATCTGCCAGGCGGTTGATTCTGCAAAAGTGAGTCTAAACTCATACGACTTTCCAATGTATGCGGTATCACCCGCCATAACTTGCACCGGCGGTGTTTCGCTCATATCCCACATGGTCGCAGTGGTCAAAAAGTCAGCTAGATCATTGTTGCCACTACTCGCAGCCAAAATACCTTCGAATGCCATTACCATGGGCATCGACGGCGCACCCCCCGGATTCGCTATATCCGCAGTGTCTTTTACTCCTATTGACGGAGCCACAAAATCTATCACATCTTCTTCGTCCGTTTCTCCGATGCCCTCTTGTGATCCACTGTCAAATATGTCGTCCGGCTCTTCTATCACAATAGGCATATCCTCCGCAGTATCTGCAACTTCCGTATTATCCGCGCTTGGTACGTCGCAGGTTTCAACCTCAGCAAAACCAAACACAAATGGAGCGGTAGATAAAATGACTGCAATCGTAAGTGAAATTGAAATGAGTTTTCTAATCCGTGTACTTAACATGGTTCCACCTCCCAAATATTCCGAAGCAACAATGTTGGGATTGCATTTTTCTTTTACAAATTCATTTTATCACAATAGTAAACAGTTTTCAAGACGACATTGTTTAAAATAGTCTAAAAATACAACTATTCCAACAAAGGCAAAAGCCGGAACACCAATTCCATAAAGGTAGCCACAACAAGAAACAAACCTAACATGGCCCAAAAACTCCAAGTAAAGACTTTGACTTTAGCTCTAGCAACACTGGGCTGTAAGCTCTCTATTCCTTGTCCCGATTCTGTCATCTCCGGGCTTTCTGCCATTTGACTTTCCGCTTCCGATATCTCTTGCACCGCAACCTCTTGTTGCACTCTATTTTTTATATAATCTTTTCGGAACAGCTTCATACAAAGTATCACAACAGGCAGCATAATAACTGAAAGTACCAACATAACAAGTAGTGCATTTCCCGGAATACCCAAAAAATAGGAATCATCCCGACCGGCACTTAAATACATCATAACCACACTCATACCATTATTGATAAAATGCCCCAACATCGGTGCTAAAATACTACCTGTATAATGAACAATATAGGCATATAAAAAGCCTATTACACTTGCATAAATCCCTTGTTGGAAATTTCCATGCACAAAGCCAAAAAATAATGCTGATACCAATGCTATTTTAAATATGGGAACTTTTTTTGCCTGATACTCTTTGTACATAGCACCACGAAACCACACCTCCTCAAAGATAGAGGGGAATACACCAATGACCAAAATAGACATCCACATCGGCAAAAGATGAATGGAATCTAACGTATCCCCAATCACGGATGCAAAAACAAAAGATAACAAAGTAGAAAGCAAAGAAATCATCGGAATGATAGCAAAAGAAATCACCACCACCAATAACACATTTTTTAAAGACAATCCTTTCCAAGGTAAAATTTGCTTGAAATTCTGCTTTGTAATGAGCATATAAAAGAAAAAAGGAACCCCTAAACCAAGTACTTGCCCAATTCCTGTTGCCACAAGTATATTAAAATCTAAAAGTATAAACACAACTCCTACCACTTGTGGAATGGTTAAAAACCAAATCATTAAAAAGAAAACTGCCATATTAATTCTTGCTGGTGATTGCATAAAAATTCTCCTTTTCTTATTTCATAATGTTTCGAATCAATGAAAATATAACTCGTATCGGCAATGGCTCCATACGTTTTGTTACTTTTTTTAATAGCTGACGAATCGGTAGGTTTTGAGGACATACCCGCTCACACTTTCCGCAACCATTGCAGGCATAAGGACTGGCCGGATTTTTCATTACCGCCGCGGTAGTGGTCGCATATAAGGTCATACCCGTAATCCATTTCTGCACATAACTAATGTTGTAAGATGAAAAACAACCCGGAATATTAATTCCCTTTGGACATGGCAAACAGTAATCACAGCCTGTACAATTAATCTTATAAGACCTGCGAAACACATCTACTACATCTGCATAAACCGCCAATTCTTTTTCTGTCAGCGAACGAAACCTCTTTGTTGCATCAAGATTGGCAGCCATAATCTGAGCATCGCCCACCCCACTTAAAGTCACCGTCACCTCCGGTTGATTCCACAGCCACCAAAAGGCCCAGTCAGCCGGTGTTAACTTTGGGTCAGAGGCTTGAAACAATGCCACTGCCTGCTTTGGTAAACCTGTCGCAAGGCTACCACCTAACAAAGGCTCCATAATCATCACGGGAATCCCTTTTTCATGGGCACGCAACAAACCCCGCTTCCCTGCCTGATAATTCTCATCATAATAATTATACTGAATCATACAAATTTCCCAGTTGTAAACATCCAAAAGTTTTAAAAAATCATTACAGATACCATGATAAGAAAAACCGATTCGTCGAATTTGACCATCGGCCCTTTTTTCTGCAAGCCATTCTTCAATGCCCAATGCCTGCAATTTGCCCCACTGTGCGAAATCCGTCATACTATGCATCAAATAATAATCCACATAGTCCGTTTGCAACCGCTTCAAAGACTCATTGAAAAATTTATCGAAGTCCGTTTTTTTCTTACACATAAGCAAGGGCAATTTTGTTGCAATATACACATCTTTTCTCTTATTATGCTTCTTTAGTATCTCTCCTAATGTATGTTCACTATTGGGATAAATATAAGCAGTATCAAAAAAATTAATACCACCTGCCAGTGCTGATAAAATCATCCGCTCAGTTTCTGCCTTATTGAGAGAAAACCGCATACAACCAAGACCTAACATAGATAATTTGTTGCCTGAAATTTTATCTTCCCGATATTGCATCCTCTACTCCTTAAAAAAAGGCCTTATCCAATCATAGACAAAGCCTACTATAACTTTACGTATCTTTATATTCTATCCTACCACAATTTCACAATCTTTACGATAAAAAGCAATACCGTATCTCAAAATGTCAACATACCCCTCTTCTAGCAATTCTATATCGTACTTTTTATCATAAATTTGCTGCAAACCCTCTTTTGCCATACCATATAACTCCGTAGCCGTTTTTGCCTTCTTTAATTCAATTATAATGGCGCGCTTGCGAATGGTCAGTGGTTTAATGAAAATATCAGAACGACCGACACCTACCTCTCGGTTTGACTTTATCAAATATCCCTCCATGGGGCGCAAAACGCCTAATAAAAAACCATGGTAAAAGCTCTCTGCACTGTCCATAAAACTAATTGTCTTTATTAAAATATCGGAAAGCTCTTTTTGAAACAACGCAGCATTTCCATCTATAACAGCCATATATAAAACCGAGTAATTATTTACTTTTACCCTTTGTTGAAACCATTCATAAATAAAACGATCATAAATATAGGCTATCTCATTATTCGGGATTTTCATCTCAATTAAAGTTCGAACACCATCCATTCTTTCAGACACCTTTTTTAAATAACCTGTAAAAAACAAGAAGCTCCACAAATTGTCCATCGTATCCATAATTTCAGCATAAACAATATCTTCTTTGATTGGTTTACAAATGGTACCACCTGCCATCAGCGATTCAATTTCACCTTTTGTATCATTATCTGCATTTTGCACCAACTCTTTGATAATACTATTTGAACTTGTGTTTGCCCAAAACGATTTCGGACGTGTTTCTTTATGACATAGTCCATCTAAATACTGAATAATACTCCACGGATTATAAACCACTGACTTACCAAACAAATAGCCATTATACCATTCTTTTGCCTCTTTCGCCTTTTCTCCAAAGCCATAGTACTTCAATGCATCCACAACTTCCTTTTCGGCAAAACCGAAATATTCATCAAAATTATTGGTCAAAATGGACACTATTTTAAGATTATTTACGCCTGTAAAGATGCTCTCCTTACTTATTCTAAGGCAACCTGTTAAGATAGCCTTATACAATGAATCATTGGTTTTAAGCGTATTGCTAAAAAAACCACGTATAAAATTCACCATATCTTCATAATATCCTTGAAAATATGCTTTTTCCAAGGGCACATCATATTCATCTATTAATATAAATACTTTTTTATTATGATGAAGTTCTAAGCAACTTGACAAAAACTTCAAGCTACGGGCATAAACGGCTATGTCTGCTTCTAAATTGATGATTCTAATAAAAAATGCCTTTTGCTGCTCACTTAGAGATTCACTTTTCAGCAAATAATTATGACGTTGAAATTCCTCTGATATCTCCATTTTCAATTGCTTAAAAGAATCCTCAAAATTACCCATGTCCGCACTTTTTAAAGTAATTTTTATAACAGGATAACTATTTTGATGTGTGAGATAAACTCCCCCTATCTTTGTAATATTTAAACCATCAAAAATGTGTGCATATTTTTTTTTATTTTTATCAAAAAAATATTGAAGCATACTGATGTTTAATGATTTGCCAAAACGCCTTGGCCGGGTACAAAGAGTCACCTCTCCTTTTGTATCTATAATATCTTTAATCAAAAGCGTTTTATCCACATAAAAATAATGTTCAGAAATCATTTTTTCAAAATTGTCAACACCAACAGGCAATGGTTTAAACTTCATTTTGTAGCCCCCAATCAAAACAACACCATCATTTTTCTCCTCCCATTATAGCATACATTTGCTTCCATCTGTTATTTCAACAATTTTTCATATGTAAACTTGCTTAAAGCCCCACTTAATAAAACAAAAGCAATCACAGCAAATACAACCCCGGCACCCAACAAAATCCAAATATTCAAGGAAATCACACCTGAAAACTGAGCAATCAATATTGCAATCAAAGGTATAATCAAAATTACAGAACGATTTTGTGCTTCTTCTACGCTTTGCGCCTTTGCCGAACTACGAACCACCAATGTGATTGCTATGATTGCAATGGCAGGTGTGAGCATCAGCATAATCACAAGCCAGGACAAACCCGGCAATATGGTAGTTCCCAAAGTAATTGTCGATATGATGCCTACAACTAAAAACATCACAATAAACGAAACCACTGCTGCTGCCATTCCCAAAAAGAAAGAAGCCAAAATTTTTGCTTGAAATATCTTCACCAATGGCAAAGGACAATAAAGCAATGTCTCTAACGTACGCTTTTCCTTTTCACCAACGAATGAACTAGCCGCAAAAACCATAGATACCAACAATGGTATCATCAGGAAAAAAGAAGGCATCATAAAGTTAATTAAATATGAAACCATAAAAACAGAAATATTATCGGCTTGCGCCGCACCGGGCAAAATATTAATCAGGGCTTGCATATCATGCATGGCATCAGAACTTGAAGTAAAGGCCAACAACATAATCGCAGGAAGAATACCGGCCAAAAAAGCAGGTACAATAAAAAGCGAAGATAATATCAATTTATCTGACGAGATTACCTTTAAATCCTTCTTGATAATCGCCCATTGCATGGAATGAATCATAATAAAAGTTCTCCTCTCTGATGTTTTTTAAGCAGCGCAAAATAAATCTCTTCCAATGTTAAAATCTTTGTTGACACTTGGTAAACTTTTCCACCGTCACTGACAATCTGCTTTACAATTTCTGCGATATCCTCTTCTTCTTTTACTCTAACATCAAACGTTCTCTCACCAATCCGCTCGGCCTGAATCCGATCCGGAATCTGACTGGCTTCAATCATAACAGAAACATCCTCTTGCACCAGTTCTCTTAATTTCTCTAACGTCCCTGTAGCAAACAAGGTTCCGTCATCAATTAAACCAAATGAGCTACAAACATCCTGCGCATATCGCAATTGATGGGTGCATAAAAAAACTGTAGTACCATTTTCTTTTGCTTGTTCTTTGATGATTTCATTTACGCTCAAAGCATTTTCCGGATCTAAACCGGAAGTCGGCTCATCCAAAAAAAGTAACCTCGGCCGATGAATCATGGTTCTAGCCAAAGACAAACGTTGACGCATTCCCGTAGAATACGCACCTAACTTTCTATCCTTGCTTTCATTTAAGCCCAATAAATCCAAAAGCTCCACTGCTCTTGTTTTACTGTCCGAAGCACTTAAATCAAACAGCCTACCATAAAAAATCAAATTTTCATAACCACTTAGAGGATTATACATCTGAGCATGCTCAGTAAGCAGTCCCGATATCCTGTGAATTTCTTCCGGTTTTTCAAACGGATTCAGCCCAAATACTTCACATTTCCCTTCTGTTGGCAATAATGTTCCACCCAACAACTTAATAGTAGTGGTTTTCCCTGCTCCATTTGGACCTAAAAAACCAAACACTTCCCCCTCCCCTAATGACAAACCGGCTTTGTTGAGCGCAAGTTTGCCGCTTGTATATCTTTTGCTTAAATTTTCAATATGAATTGCTTGCATTCCACTTCCTTCTCTTTCTATTTTTTAATAATCATACATCCAACGGTGGGGTAATAACCACCGCCAAGGTACGCGCTCGGCTGTCTTTGGAATCACTTTTCTTCTGTAATGGCGCAACCAATGCTTGTATCTGCTTTGATAGTTCTTCCAGTTCCAACCGTGTTGCATAAAATGGCCTTAAACGAAATCCGGAACCATCCCCTTTAATATTTATCTTCTCCTTTTCGGTATATACTTTAAACTCATTTATTATCCCTAACGAAAGTTGTTGAATCCATGCCAGATAAGCTTCTCCATCATTTTCATCTATCATCTTCTGGATATCCGTGTTGAAGTCAATCGCCACAGCATATGTCTTTTCCGTCACATTGCGAACCTGCCGTTCCTCAACAATTTTTATCAATCCATCTGCTACCATTTTTTTCAAGTAGCGATATAGAGTAGCTTGGGGGATATCCTGATATTTCTCTATCAGATGTTTTGCCGTGGTTTCACCCTGACTCAAAATTTCAAGAAACACTCTATTCTTAATCGGATTACTGATCACCTCAATAAGCTGTTTGTTCATGATACACTTACCTCGCCAAAATCCATTCTGCTAAGTCCTGAATCACATAATCCTTAACATGTTGCTTCACTTTAAACTCCTTAATCGCATCTTTTATTGTAGAATAATGCGCTGTCATAAAAGCATGATTCAAACCGTCATACAATTTAAAACGAACGTCCGGATGGTTCGCCAAAATCTCTTTATATCTATTAAAATCCTTTTCAATGGAAACCTGCAAATCTCTGGCCGGATGCAAAACAAATATCGGCTTTGTTATTTCTTTTAGATATTCCGCTACCTGCGTTTTCCCTAAATCTTTCATGTAATACATTGTCGTTCCTCCAGCAAATGAAATCTGCATGGCTTCTTCATCCGATTTTTCATAGATATTCTCAAACTTGGCACGCAGTTTAGCCACTTGTTTTCCTCCGATCCATTTTACAAGACGATTGGCATTTTCAAGAAAACCATCTTGCTGATCCGTCATAAATTCTTCAAAACGACGCGGACTACCTGCCAATATAATCAAACCGGCATAAGCACCACTTTCCACTTCCATTCTCGGCGCAATACAACCACCCAAACTATGCCCAACTAAGAATATACGATTGGCATCTATTCTAGTGTCTTTCTTCAACATCTCCGTTGCTAAGAGCGCATCTTCTATTTTTTCCTCTGCAACCGTAAAGGATTTTATATTTGCCTTGCGTAACTCTTTCCCATACGTCCATGTTCTCATGTTATAGCGTATCGCCGCAATACCCAGCTCTGCCAATCCTTCCGCTATATCTTTAAAAGGTTTGACTTCATAAATTGTTTCATCCATATCATGGGCACCGGAACCGTGTACCAATACAACCGCCGGAAATGGCCCTGTAAACTTCGCTTCATCCGGAATCGTGATGATACCCTCTACGGAAAACGCTGTATTTTCTCCTAATATTATTTTTTCTGCTATCATTCTGTTATCTCCTTACCATTTTTAATATGATTTTATTGTCACTATAATTATATTATCATAATGATAGCGTAATGTCTATATCTTTTTGAAATCTTGAGGGGTTTGTTGTTAGTTTTATCATTTGAACATTCACCCCCTCATATATTGGTCAAAATTTAGTTTTATGATGCATCAGCTAAATCATTTCCAACGGAATAATATAATTCTTTTTGTCTAGTGGCAATAATTGGTTTGCCATACATATAATACCACCCTCTCCTATCTTTGTTTCCTTTAATTCATCAAGCATGGAAAAGCCTTTCATGTCTTTTTTATTTGGTTCCGGTTTAATTTTTATCTCGATTGGAAATAAGGTATTATTTTCATATATCAATAAATCAATCTCTCTTTGGTTGCCATCTCTTAGAAAATATAAATCTACTTCTTTTCCTGCGTTTGCGTAACTCTTAAGAATTTCTGATATCACAAAACTTTCAAAAAAATTGCCATTACAAGCACCAATTGACAACGTTTCAGGCGTCATCCATCTGGTCAAGTATGCAGCTAAACCCATGTCCAAAAAATGAATCTTAGGTGTCTTTACTACACGATTTATTACATTGGTCGAATATGGTTGCAAAAGAAAAATGATCCCACTTGTTTTTAATATTGATAACCATCTTTTTACCGTTGGAACACTTATGCCAACATCATTTGCTAATGATGAAAGATTGAGCAGCTGACCTGTCATTGCAGCACAAACAACCATAAACTTCAAAAAATTAGTCTCGTCTGCAACTTGGGTAAGCCTACGTACATCACGCTCAATATAGGTTTTAATATAATCCGCATAAAAATCAGCCCACTCAAAATCTGAATTTAAAACTAACTCGGGCAACGTTCCTCGATGAATGATTTTCCACTTATCATTTATACCCAGCGGTTGGATACTTGATTTTCTTTGGCTTAAATATTCCAATGTTGGTTTAAAAGGAATATTCCAACTTTCACCTTTCATCTCTCGTAAAGACAAGCCATATAACTCTAAAATACCGGCTCGCCCTGCCAAACTCTCTGTTACATTTTCCATTAATTCATAACTTTGTGAACCTGTAAGAAAAAAATCACCCTTATTTTTACTATTATCAAGAGATATTTTTATATAATGAAAAATATCCGGCGCATATTGTATTTCATCAATAAAAACCGGAGGCGGATTGATATTAAAAAATACAGATGGTGACTCTAATGCTTGTTTCCTAACTAGTATGTCATCAAAAGTCACTTTCGGAATATCCGGCTTAATATTTTCTATTAAGGTTGTTTTACCTACTTGTCTTGCACCAGTAACTACAATTGCTCCTCTTGCCTTAGAACGTTGCAAGACCGCTTCCTCGATATGTCGTTTTATATACATATAACACCTCATATTTTTATGTTAATTTAACTTACGATATTAAATTAACATAAAAACATAGGGTGGTCAACACCCCCGACTATTTTTTAGCCTCTCAATTAAATTGCTTTAACTGGATACATTTCAATATACCCACGCCATCCCCAAGGCTTTAACTGTATCTTTGGTGCTATTTCCGGCGCATAAGCAAACCCATAAACCTCCGGGCTAAATTTCTGAATGCTCTCCATACAAGACTCTATCGCTTCCATGAAATTTTCATCATCATAAGGCTCACCTTGAAAAACCAGGTATTTACAAGGTGCCAAATCAATCACATCAAACCCTTTTGGAATCGCTCCTTGGTAATCTGCTGCTACTTCAAGCCCTTGCGCATATATATAAGTAAAATAGTCTGTCGCAGCCTTTCCCCGCATCAATATTAATTTCCGTGCAGGCCTTTCCATAATTTGCGTAAATACCGTTGCAATTTCTTTCATTTTCTTTTCCTCCATCTTCTTATCATTTGGTTTTTTTGAGCGGTTCAGATAAGCATAAGCTATCATCCAACCTTTTGGTTCCGGTTGAGCAGAAAATTTTTTCGGTGAAATCCCAAAGCCATTTATAAATGCTCTTGTAAAGCCGGAATGACTATGAAAAACATAAGCTTCTTGGTTTTCACTTTGACACCTCATCTACCAAAACCTCCATAAGATGATTATACAAGTAAATCCTGAAAAATTCTTGACCTAGATTGCTAAGTTATATATCATATTATAACGGAAATGCTTTTACATCTCACCTTAAAAATATGTTAGAATAAGGCAAATAAACTTTTTTATATGGATGGAGGAAAATATGAGCAAACAGATTACCCCGACGTTAACCAACAAAGTCTATGAAAGTACCATGCACTTCTTTCGGGAACTTAGCAAAATACCCCGTAGCTCCGGCGAAGAACAAAAATGCGCTGACTTTTTTGTTGACTTTGCCAAAAAACGAGGTTTCTCTTACAAACGAACGACCGATATCATAAACGGCCGTCAAACCTGCAACGTAGTCATCACAAAACCCGGCACCCCCGGTTATGAAGATTTAGATATTTTAATCCTACAATCCCATATGGACATGGTTTGCCAAAAAACCAAGGATTCCACCCACGATTTTGCAACCGATCCTTTAGAGCTCATTGTTAAAGACAACTACATGACTGCCAAGGATACCACTTTGGGAGCCGATGATGGCATTGGTGTCGCAATGACCCTTGCTTTTTTAGACAGCAACGAAATCTCCCACCCTCCCCTAGAAGCTCTTTTCACCTCTGATGAAGAAGCAGGAATGTCAGGTGTTCAAGCCATTGGCGTCGATTTTTTGCAAGGGCGACACTTGATTAACATTGACTCCGAGGAAGAGGGTATTTTCACCTATGGTTGTGCCTGCGGCATCAATGTTGACATCGAAATCCCGGCAACTTACGAAAGTCCGGCATCCGAAGCCGGTTTTTTAGAAATCGAAGTAACGGGTCTGGTTGGTGGCCATTCCGGTGGTGAAATCCACAAAGGCCGTGCCAACTCCAATCGCTTGTTGGCTAGGGTTTTAAATGAGATTTTTAATACCTGCAACATACATTTGGTTTCCGTCGTTGGTGGCGATAAACGCAATGTTATTACCCGGGAATCTTCTGCCAAAATAGCCGTTCCCAGCACTTATATAGGCAAAATCAAAGAAATTGCCAAAAGAATGGAAGCCACTTTTTCCAAAGAGTACAAAGGTATCGAAGACAGCATTACAGTTACTGTCTCTGAAATTACAAAAGATGCAAGCAAGGTATTATCCGCTGAAACTACAGAAAAATTCATCTTATGCTTGTTGGTTATACCAAACGGCTTACAGGCTATGCACAGTGAAATTCCCGAGTTGGTTGGTACTTCCTGCAATATCGGTATCCTTTATCAAGATGATACGACCCTAAAGTTACAATCTAGTGTCCGTAGTTGCAATCTGGAAGGCAGACACTATTTGACGGAACAATTCAGGAGCCTCGCTAGGTTGATGGGCGTTGGTTTTACAAAAGGCTTCGGTTATCCAAACTGGGAACCAAACCCTGATTCCGACTTAATCAAACGCTTCCAAAAGGCTTATCACGCAGCTTATGACGGCAAGGAACCAAAACTAAAGTCTACCAACGGTGGCCTAGAATGTGGTTTTATCCGTGAACGTTTTCCGGATATGGATTTGATTTCCTGTGGCCCCAATGTAACCGGTGCCCACACCATTGAAGAAACATTGGATTTGACCAGTACAAAAAGAACCGTTGGATTGCTGTTACATGTTTTGGCACAAACTTAAAAGAAACAAACAGGCTAAGAACACTCTCGTTGATTCATGTTCTTAGCCTGTTTATTTTTCTAAACTATGGATTCTGTGTAATTGACATCTCCGTCAAAGAAGCTGCCGGTCCATACCGTTTTGCCAATAAGCTTTCCGCCTCATCCTTAGACATCTCTCCATTATTATATTGTGCCATCACCTGAATATCTTTCTCTCTTAATTTATAAAATAAAAGAAGTATCACAGCAATCAATGTACCGATACTGGTAAACAATGTCATGGACATCCAGATTCCTGTAACCGCCGAATCCGGTTGAACTGCCCCTTCCCCTGCAACAAAACCAAAAGCCCCAATCACCAACATCGCAATCGGACCGGAAATACTTGCTGTCAATTTGTTAAAGAACGTTTGAATGGAAACAGCCACGCCCTCCGAACGAACGCCGGTATGATACGTTCCATATTCAAGGCAATCCGGCGTAAACATAAATACCAACATACCATTCACGCCACTAATAAGCCCTTGCACACCGGTCAGAATCATAAAAATAGCCAGGTTATCATAACCCACCAAAAACCTTACCACACTCATAACCGTCATTGCGATTAATGCAAAGAAATAAATATGATACTTGTCCACCCGCCTTAATAAAACAGGAATAAAGGCACCTACTATGATAAGCGGTATCATCGTTATCAAACCCAATATTCCGGCCATATCTTGATTGCCTAAATTATGTCTTGCAAAAAACATATTTAAGGTTTGGGCAAAATTTGTCACCAAACTAAAAAACATGGCTCCGTAAAACAGCAACAGATATTTGTTCCTAATTAAAAATCCAAACATTTGCTTAATCGTAATGGGTTTCTCGGAACGAACAATATATCTTTCTTTTGCTTTAAAACATAATGGCAACATGGTAATCAAACATAAAATCGCAAACACAACAGCTACGCCAATCCAACCTAAACGACCTTGCAATATTGGAATCATTGTCATTCCCAACATGATACCTATCACGGCAATATAACGTCCTAACCCAAGAATCCCCGAACGCTCCTTGATGTTTTCTGTCATGGAAGAGGGAAGAACATAAATGGGAATATCACTAAGGGAAAATGAAATATCCCAAAGAATAATCGTAATAATTGCAAATAATACTTTCAACGCAGGTGGTACTACGGTTGGTAAAATAAATACCAGCAAACAACCGATTGTGATAAATGGTATCGAAATTCTAATCCAAGGCAAAAATCTACCTTTCTTGAATTTCACCTTATCAATAATCACACCAATGAGCGGATCACTAAACGCATCCCATAACCTTGCGATTAACAAAATAAGTGCCACCACAGCCGCTGTTATCCCAATGTCAGAGAAAAATGCATGGACATTTTGCGCCACAAGTGCAAATATTATATTCTGTCCAAAGAAAAACATCGCATAACTCCACTTCTCACTTCCACCTACATGATAACCCTCTTTCAATCTTTTCGTTTTTCCCATCTGATTATTCCTCGCATTCTATAGATTTCATTGTTACCTGAATCATGATAGAAGTAGAACCAACCTCTTTACCCTCCACGGTAATTTTAATTTTATCTACATCCATACTTCTTACAACTGCCTGTGCTTTACCATAATAAGTGGTACATTCACCTGATGTATATGTTTCTTCCGTCCTTGGATTGGCACTTCCAAACCCAAGCAACGTACCATCTTCCACCGAAATACGTAATTTTCTATCATAATTAGATTCCACAACACCGTTTTTACCTGCAATCGAAATTGCTACATATACAATATCACCGGCCATAACCGTCTCTTCTTCCGGTTTCATGTTCACGCAAAAACTGCCCTTTGCTGTACTTAACATATCTTCCCCAACTTTATTTCCAAAGGCATCGTAAGCAACCGACTGAAGCGTTCCCGGCTCGTACTTAACCTTAAACATCGCCATATATTTCTTTACAACTTTCTTAGCTATTTTCCTTCCATTTAAAAACAATTCTACAAAATGCGCATCCGAATACACCTCAACGGTTGCAACCTTTCCCTCACAACCGTTCCATGACCAACTGGGTATCGAATTGGTTCCGCGCCAAACGGATTGAATCGGCTTTTTCTTGTGATTCAGCGGCCGAACCGATAGCAGCGGTTTTTTAGAGAATCCCCATAACGTTGAAGCAAGAAATGCCTGTCCATTTGGATTGCCCAATATATCAAATGCACCTACATCTGCCAAAAGCCATGGATATGGTTTTGCAAATGCTTTGGCATCATCTGTATATGCCCAAGAACCTATGCCGGCTTCACCAATATAATCCCAGGCCGTCCACATAAAATCACCAATTAAATATGGGAACTTTTCTACCATTTTCCAATTTTTAACAATATCACTTGGAAATGTTTCCGAACCTACCACAACCCGATTGGGATTGGCCTTTTTTTCCAACGGATAACGACCGGAGGCATAATTGTAACCGGCTATATCCAATGCATCCAAGCAAGGTTTGGTAACCCGATCCGCTTTCTTAGAATTCACCGCCTTATTCATTCCGGTACCAACGATAGCTGTCATCATATTAAACATGGTACTACTCATATGACTCAGGTCTTTTTGATTGTTATTCAAACCACTACCATCTTCTTTGAAAATCGGATTGCCTTTTGCGGAACGATGAATAATCATCAAATTCACACCGGCGGTAACCGGTCTGGTGACATCCAACTCGTGAAAAGCCGCAACCAAATCTTTTGTTAGCTGAATTCCTTTCACAGTTGCAGGCTCACTGATTTCATTTCCGACTGAATACATAATTACGCTAGGATGATTATAATCTCTTTCTACCATCGACTTTATGTCAAATCTAAAGTTTTTGTTAAAATCCTTGGCATAATCATATTTTGATTTATGAGTATACCAAACATCCCATGTTTCATCCATTACATAAATCCCATGTTTATCACATGCCTCCAACATAAAAGTACTCGCCGGGTTATGTGATGCACGGATGGCATTATATCCCGCTTTTTTTAATCGTTTCACTCTTCTTTCTTCCGATTTCTGAAAGGTCGCCGCACCAAGAATACCATGATCCGAATGAACACAAGCACCTCTTAATAAAGTCTCTTTTCCATTAATATATAAACCCTTGTTGCTCCAAGTGATACTTCTAATACCAAATATCTCACTCATCTGCTCGATTTGCCTGGTCCCATCCAAAAGAGAAACCGTACATACATAAAGGTTTGGTGTTACATCACTCCATAGCTTCGCATGGGGAATTGTTAAGGTAAGAGAACTTCCCTCTCCTTTTGCCACCACTTCATTTCCATCCAAAATTTCAACAGAAACAGCTCCACCGGTATGTTGCGTTTCCACCTTTATCATCGCAGGATTGATAGACAATGTTGTAATCTTAACGCCTCTTCTATGGATGTGTTGCGTTTCGCCAATGAGCATATATACGGGACGATAGATACCGGCACCTGTATACCAACGACAATTGGGCATATCATCATTATCCACTTTTACCTGAATGGTATTGTTTTGCCCATACTTGAAAAAACCGTTCGTATCAATGGCAAATTCGGAATAACCATAAGCACACCCACCGGCAAACACATCATTGATATACACTTCACTATTTTTGTATACACCACCAAATTCCAAGACAATGTTTTTATCTTTCCAGTCTTTTGGAACTGTTAGAACCTTTTCATATGTGTATTTACCCGGCGGAAAAAAACCATGGGCACTACCACCTGGGCTATCAGGTGAACGACTCTCATACATAGATGCGTCATGGGGCAATGTTACAGGATATTTTTCACAACCAACTTTGCCAAAAAGCCAGTCCGAATTAAAATCAATCTTCTTCAAAATGAAACCTCCCAAATCAATTTACTAAATCATAATCATTTTCAAGAAGGTTCTATATATATTTTTTTACCATTATATATGTTTTTTTACTAATTTTTGTATTTTTGACTTACATTAACATGCAAAGTTTGCTATATTAAATTTAGATTTATGAGTGAAAGGAAAAAGCTATGCGCACAATAATCAACAATGATGAGGGTGGCAACTTAATCGGTGGTGAACCGATTCAGGAAAATGAATATTTGGATATGATTCTGGAAAAAAGCGAACATGATATTCTTCAACAGGATTATACCGACGAAGTGGAGATTATGGATTTTATTCGAAATGGAGATTTGGATGGGTTTAACATCCGATTAAGTGAATACGACGCCGCAGATATCGACAAAAAAATAGGAGAAATGGCGCATACTACCTATAAGAAATATGAGTATTTGGCCTCCGGAACCATTGCCTTAGCAACAAGGGCGGCCATTGAGGGCGGCATTGATTTTGACTCTGCCCATGCGCTAGGCAAGCTTTATTTACAAAGGCTAGAAAAATGTACAAGTATAAAAGATATCCTAAAAATACAGGTTGGCATGTTTAAAAGTTTTATCAACTTGGTTCACCAACACAAAACAACAAATAGCGAATGCTCTTACATCGAAAAAACCAAGGCATTTATCTTCAAGAACCTAAACAAACCTTTTACCTTGGAGGATGTCGCCAAAGAGATACACTTAAATCCCTCATATCTGTCAAGACAGTTTTCAAGTATAGTTGGTATCGGCATTAAAAAATATACGCAAATCAAAAGAATAGAGGCCGCCTCCAATATGCTTAAATATTCAGATGAAGAGATATCCAAGATATCAAACTATCTTCAATTTCCATCTCAAAGTAGATTTGGGGTAGTCTTTAAAAATCATTTTGGCATTACCCCGCATAAATACCGGGAAAAGAATAAGTAAAAACATTTCTGATTATATCGAATCCAAGAAAAAAGAAAAGGCCGAAAACCCTATCATTTACCGGAGTTTTTAGCCTTTTCACTCAAATACTGTATTACAAACAATCGGATCTCTTTACGCTTGTTGGTTTTTCTTGTCTTTGATTCTTAAAATTAACTTGATTAACTCAACCGCCAATACTTGACATAAGGCCAATCCTGCAATCACAAGCCAATGGATTGCTGTAATGGAAACCACGGAAAAGATTTCCATCAAAGGTGGCACCAAAGCAACCAACAAAGAAAACGCAATCGAAGCAATCACAGTAAAGAATATGCCTTTATTTGTCAAAAAGCCTGCTTTAAAAATAGATAACTGCGTTCTCGTGTTAAAAATATCAATGGTCGATGCCCAACTGAGGGTCATAAAGGCCATTGTTACAGCTGTTGAAAAATGTCCGCCATATCGGAACGCTTCAATTAAACTGTAATTTGGATTTGCCAACGCTTCTCTCAATGGTGTCGTCATCCCCTCATACGGTATGGCCGGAGTCAACACATAAGCACCAATGATAAAAGCCGCTAGAGTCAAAATGGAAAAGGTGACCGCACGAAAGGCAATAAACACACCAACCCGTTGTGCAAACACACCGGCTCCCTTTGGCAAAGGTCTGCGCTTCATAACACCTGGTTCCGGTTTCTCAAAAGCTAAGAAGAATCCGGGAATTCCATCATAAACCACATTAATCAATAGAATTTGCAAAGCTGTTATTGTGGTTTGACCAATCAAAAGCATACCCACAAGCAACACAAAAATTTCAGCAAAGTTTACTCCCAATAGGAATTGGATGGTTTTACGAATATTATCATAAGAGGTTCGACCCTCCGCTATTGCATCTACTATGGTTGCAAAGTTATCATCTGTGATAATCATATCAGCCGCACTTTTGGAAACCTCAGTACCTGTGATTCCCATAGCCGCACCTACATCAGCAGCTTTCAAAGCAGGTGCATCATTTACACCGTCTCCGGTCATGGCGATTACTTCATTATGCGCTTGCCAAGCATGTACAATTCTCAATTTGTCTTCCGGGCTAACCCTTGCATAAACAGAGATGCCCCGAACTTGAGAAATCAAATCCGTATCGCTCATATCTGCAAGCTCAGCTCCGGTAATTGCCCGATCATTTTCACCCATGATACCGATTTCTTTGGCAATCGCCTTTGCTGTTTCAATGTGGTCACCGGTTATCATCACTGTTTTAATGCCGGCTTCTTTTGCTTGTGCAACTGCATCTGCAGATTCCGGACGAGGCGGATCAATCATTCCTACCATTCCAAGGAAATTTAAATCTCTTTCCAAAGCTTCTTCACTTAAATCTTTCGGTAACTCTGCAAATTTCTTATACCCTATGGCAATCACCCGCAGGGCGTTTTCACCAAAGGAGTCATGTATTTCATTGGCCTTAGCCAAAAGTTGATCCTCCCAATGAACCGGAAGCCTATCAAAAGCACCTTTGGTCACAACCAAGTAACCATCTGCAACCTTATGCACCGTAGTCATCCGCTTACGACCAGAATCAAAGGGCAACTCGTGGACACGCGGATATTTTACATCCAAATCCTCACGGGTAAAACCTTTATCCTGCATAAGGCGAATGATTGCAATTTCCGTCGGGTCACCGATTGCGATTTCCTCACCCTCACCATTGGTTTCTATTGTTGCATTACTACAAGAAGCCAAAAGTGCCACCAAATTTAATTCATTGTCCTTAAATTCATTCTTTACGGAAGTTGGTTCATTTTCCTTTTGCCAAACCTTTTGGATTTTCATTTTATTTAAGGTCAGTGTCCCTGTTTTATCTGAACAAATAACCGAAGTGTTTCCTATCGTTTCAATCGCCGGAATTTTTCGGATAATGGTTTTTTTGTTTACCATATTGAAAACGCCATAAGATAAAATCATGGTAACAATAATCGGTAAGGTCTCCGGCACTGCGGCAACCCCTAAGGCAACAGCCAATAATAGCATTTCTAACGCTTCATTGCCCCATACCAAAAAACCAAAAATGAACATACCAACCCCGGATATCAAAGCAATCACGGATATTCTTTTTGCCAACTGACGTAAACGTAATTGCAAAGGGGTAATCATCTTGGTAGTATCTTCCAACATCTTGGCAATTTTACCCATTTCGGTGCCCATACCGGTTTCCACAACAACGGCTGTTCCCCGTCCGGCAGTAACCAAACAACCGGAATAAACCATATTTACCCTATCACCCAAAGGTGCGCCCTCTTCTATTTCCAGACCCGCATCCTTTTCAGAGGGAACCGATTCACCCGTCAAGGCTGCTTCCTCTACCTGCAAACTGCTGGTTTCAATTAAGCGAGCATCCGCAGTAATCACATCACCGGCATTTAACTCTACAATATCACCCGGCACCAACTGATTTGCTTCAATAATTTGTTTTTGCCCATCACGAATAACTGTGGTCTTGAAAGTATTCATTTTCTTTAAAGCTTCTAACGCTTTCTCTGCTTTCCCCTCTTGGTATAAGCCTAGTACCACATTGATAACCACAATCGCAAGAATAACAACTACCTTAGCCCAACTAGCGGCACTACCGCCATACTCAATTTCATTCATGATAGCAGCTACTGTTGCAATAACCGCTGCAATCATCAAAATAATGGTAGGTATCTCCGATAAATGGTGCCGGACTTTTTTAAAAAAGGTATCTTTCTTTTCCTCTTCAAACTCATTTAACCCATATTTCTCCAAGCGCACCTTTGCTTCCGCTTCGCTTAAACCAATATCGGAATCCGTATTCAACTTCAGCAAAATATCTTTCATATTTTCTGTAAACCATTTCATAGTTGATCTCCTTTCCTTTTTATATCCCTAACCAATATTTCATGCAATGTAATCTGCATATCAAAGACAAGCCCGTGATTTATTTTTGACAAATAATCGTCATCATAAATAAATACGCTGGTTTTTGGAGTAGTCTCTTAAATTCTCCTAATTGGGATAACCGACAATTTTGAATTCTTATCGGAATAATACTGCAAAGATGTTTTTTCTCTAAAAAAACACGTGCTCATTTTAGCACAAACATTTGCAAATATCAAGCAAGAGAAAAAACATCTATCCGCAAACATACATCTGCATTCATTTTTTACTATGAAATAAAAAATAAAAATTATAAAAATTAAAGAATTCCCCTGAAATATAAACTGAAAAACCGCCAAACCCAAAGAGTTGACGGTTTACTTCACTTTAATATGCTAAAAAATTTAAATGAAAATAAGAAAAGAAAGTTTTGTATTTTTTTAAGTACAATTTTGAATCCAGTATTTCTTCCGGTATCTAATTTCATTTTCAAACTTTCTACAATTGCAACGCCGCAAAATCAATTTCTAATTCTTCAAAAATACCCGCCTTAACAATATCGGTAAAATCATACTCTGACAGCTCTTCATCGCCCTCAAAATTATATACTGTAATGCGATTTCTGTCCGGATCAACAATCCAATACTCACGTACACCGGCAGCATGATACTTGACCAACTTCTTCATATAATCCATTATTCTACTATTTGGTGATACCACTTCAATAATCCAGTCAGGAGCACCCTCACAGCCTTTATCCGTTAACTTATCGGGGGTGCATATCACACTAATATCGGGTTCTAGATAGGTTTGATTATCCGCATTAAGATATACAGCAAAAGGTGCAATAAATGGTTCACAAGTACCTCCCTTTGCTATAATATGATTACTAATACTATTATATAACCTTCCCGAAATACGTTGATGCTTGGTACTAGGTGAAGTCATACTGTAGATAACTCCATCTATCAATTCTGCACGTATTCCATCAGGCAACGACTCAATATAATCCGTTGTATATTTTTCTATTTTTCTTGCTAATTCCGCCATAATTTACCCCTTTCAATTCTATCCATTGATTGGTTACAATAATACCATGTTTTCGTTTTTTTTTCTACAAAATACGAACTTTCAGCAGTTTTTTATCCCTTAAAAAGTGGACTTCATACCAAACGTGTTGTATAATTTCTTTAATTACGTTGCTAACCTTTGCGACGGATGGCGCAGCGACTTTATCATTTTTAATGCAGGGAGAACATTATGATTAGATATAAAAAAGCAACTACAACCATTTTGGCAGCAACTCTTATCTTTTTCACTGCCTGCGGTGCCAACAATGATGATAACCCACAAATAACCCCGGATATTCCACATCAAATAACAGATGATGAATATCCGCAAAATGAAGATGATGAAATTGCCAATGATATGAACTTGGGGCAGAAAATTGACCATTACATGGAAATGTATCACCAAAATCTAAGAGGGTTAGCTATCTCCATATTCACAAAAGATGATATGATTCTGGAAATAGAATACGGTTATGCAGATGTGGAGGCGGCACTTGCTGTTGACGCAGACACTGTGTTTGAATGGGGTGCCACAACAAAGCAATTGGTGTGGATAAGCGTGATGCAACTTTATGAGCGCGGAGAACTGGATTTGCACGCCGACATATTCACATATATTTCCAAGACGGATTTCCCAAACATTATATATCCGACCACACTCTTTCACCTGATGCATCATACCGCAGGTTTTGATGATTATGCAAACTTCGGATTTGCCGAGATGATGTTTGGTATGGTTGATGATGTTGTACCAACCCTCGAAGCACTTTTTGAGGATATGACCGCATCAGAATACGCCATTCAAAACCGACAACCAGGTGAACAGATTAGATACAGTGCCTATGGGATAATTCTGGCTAGCTATGTGGTGCAGCAAGTTTCCGGCGTACCCTTTTATGAATATGTACACAGCAATATCTTTGCACCATTAGGTATGCATCAAACCGCATTGCGCCCGGATATGTCCGACAACCAATGGGTAAAAGAACAACGCGAAAAAATAAAAATCTACGATATCTGGGGGTTACAATCTTTTCAACGAACGCAGATGTTGGCTTATCCGGCAGGTGCCGCCGTTGGCACAATATCTGATATGATTAAGTTTGCAAGAGCAATTATGCCCGATGAAAATGGGGAATCTGTTTTATTTGAATATGCTGAAACGCTTTCTATGTTACACCCATCACTCGTAGATATCCAAAATGCCCCTGTATGTGAACTTATACCAACAAATCCGGCATTTTTTTACGGAATTGGTATTTTTCCGGAGCAAAGCCAAAACCCGGATTTCACCAGAGTGATTGGACACCTTGGAGGCACTTCCGGATTCAGAACATTCTGGTTCATTGATATTGATCGAGGTATCGGCATGGTTATGGGCGAAAATACAAGTCACGGACTAGCAGGTGTAGATGGGTTTTTTGAATTTTTCACTCATGAAATACCGAGACTGGCATCAGACCTATAAGTGCAAATAACGGACTTATGCCATGTATCTATCCATAGATCTCCAATGCCACATTTTTTATTTTTTCACAATCACTTGCTGAAACAGTGGCCTTTAAATGGATTCCATTTTCAGAATATTCGCATGCGTGTACCTGCCCACTCACATAAATCCGTGATAACAATGCACCTGCATCTAACGGCAACAACACAGATATCTCACTTCGCATATCAGATAACACATTTGTGATTGCTTCTTGTAGCTTGTCCAATCCCTGCCCTGTTTTGGCAGAAATCGAAACCCCACCATATAAGGTTTCCGTAGCAATATCACTTTTATTATATACAATCAATGTCGGGGTTGCATTTGCACCTAATTGTATTAAAACATCGTCCACCACATTCATTTGATATTCCCGTTCCGGAGATGAAGCATCTACAATATGTAATAGTAAATCAGCATATTTAACCTCTTCCAAAGTAGCTCGAAAGGCATTTACAAGATCATGGGGAAGTTTATTAATAAAACCAACCGTATCCACCAACAAAAATTCACCACTTCCGTAATTCACATTACGAGAAACAGGGTCTAGTGTTGCGAATAGTTTATCTTCTGCAAGCACATCACTCCCCGAAAGAACATTCATTAGTGTAGATTTACCTGCGTTTGTATAACCGACCAACGATACAATAGGAATTTGACTTTTTTCACGTTGCCCGCGCTGAATGTCTCTACGAGATTTTACCTTGTCAATTTCTCGCTCCAATTCGGTGATACGCTTGCGCAATAGCCGTTTATCTACTTCTAATTGCGTTTCGCCCTCTCCACGTCTTGCACCTCCACTTCCTCCACCACCTCCGCCCATGCGGTTTAAGTGAGTCCAAAAACCTGTCATACGGGGCAGCATGTATTTTGCTTGTGCAAGTTCTACCTGCAATCTACCCTCACGGGTGCTTGCTCTGCCCGAGAAAATATCTAAAATTAAAGCCGTGCGGTCAATGATTTCGATTTTCTTGCCAAGTTCCTTTTGGATATTACGAATCTGTGATGGTGTCAGCTCATCATCAAAAATCACTGCATCTGCTTGTAATTTTTGAATTTCTAAAATCAATTCTTTTAACTTGCCATGTCCAAAATAATACGTTTTATCCGGTTTCGTTTTTGGCTGAACCATATATCCCACCGTATGAAATCCGGCTGTATCAGCAAGATGTTTCAACTCGTTTAAAGGTTCAACTTTGCTACTGTCAATTCCAACTAATATCGTTCGAGCAATTTCTCTGTCGGCGCGCTTCGACTCACTGGGGCGAATACGTAAGTCTGCCTCATTTATTTCTTTCCATAAGGTGGCATCAGGAATTCTATCCGCTTTCATCGGGTCGAATAAAGTGACACTATACTCCGTATCACCCATTGGTTCATTTAAAACACCTACTTGCATAAAAGTGACACTACCATCTTGACAACCCACGGCAGCCATTGCGTCTAACCGCAGGACCTTTAATGTTTGGATATCCACTTTAGAAAGCATAGGATTTCCACCCGGGTGGGTATGAATACAGCGTAACCCGCTTAATCTGTTTTCAGAACGACGCCTGCGTATTGCAGGTATGGATACACGATCTTGCTCACCCACTGCAACGGTTTCTATCCTACCTGCTCGATCAATATACACCATTGCCTCCCGTTTTGTAACAGTGGTGAAAAATGCTAACGTTTCTAATATTTCTTGGGTGCAAAATTGACCACGGCTTACCTCCATATCATATATGGTGGCTAGGCGGTCGATATAGGATTGTCGAATACCATCTATGTTTCCTTGTATTGTCTTCAATTTTTTCTCCTTGCTGCCATTTATTGCGTCATAGATATATTTTAAGTCATTTATTGAATTTTTACAATTGCAATGAAACAATTTTTAGGTTACGGCTTTAACCAATTCCGCTTCATTACTTCTTGCATGAATAAACCAACTAAAAATCCTACACCCACATTCCATAAAGAAAAACCTGCGGTGATTATATAAATGAAAAAGTCTTTCCTCTCCCGCCCTACATCTCTCGTAGATATCGCCAACTCTAAACCTGCAAATAATAGGATAATGCCTAGAACACTTTCAGGCATAAAAGATAGAATAGATAAGATAGATTCACTAAAAAACAGACCTAAAATCAGTAGGATAACACCTATAATGATAGGAGCGCCGCCTGTCTTGGCACCGAATCGTATTTGCGCTGCCATACCACCTGCTCCATGGCATATCGGGACACCACCAAAGAGTGGTGATATTATATTCATAGCACCTTGGGTTAAAGATACTTTCTTCTCTGTGATGGGTCTATCAGGAAATAAGCGATTGTTTTCTGCTGTTACTGCCATAACTGAGTTCCCAAGAGTCAACGGAATCTGAGGCAGTGCCAAAATCAATATACCCCTTAAAATATCTTGCCTAGATATTTGCCCTAACGCCAAATTAAACATCGGTAGGCGAAAATGCGGACGAATACCAACAAGTTCTTGTAACAAGGCCGGGTTCAGTATCATCGCAGCTATTACACCATAAAGTAAAAGAATAAACATAAGTGGTATTTTTTTGCTCGAAAACAAAATAATGGCAATCAAAAGACCAACGAAACCAACCACCAAATTCGATTGTATCTTACCCGTTCCTTGCATGATAAAGCTAATGCCAAGAGAAAGTATGATACCTTTCATAACAGGTTTGTTGACAATTTTAACAATATTTTTTAAGACACCTGATAAACCGAGAATTAGCCAAAATGCTCCGGTAAATAAACCAGAAAACCAAATCATACCATTGGTGATTGCCACACCACTTGTGATAACAACTGCACCAATAGCCTTCATAGGCTGAACCGGAAAAGGCGTTTTATAAATAAATCCGGAAACAATCAAAAAAATACCAAAGGTAAACAATATACCAAGCGCATCTATTCCCGCTATTGTAACGTAACCAACGATATAAGGAATTAAAGTACCAAGATCACCAAAAGCCCCTGCCCACTCCATTTTGCCAAATTTATTTTTACGATTATTCATTTTATTAATCTCTTATTTTCTAAATGCCTTCGATGCGCACGCCTATATCAATCGGCTTAGCAACATAAAGGCTTGTGGTCACAATACCGTCAATGCCTGTTTTTGCATACTCTTTGACATTCGCCTCGGTAATGCCGCCTGTTGCAAGATAGATTGCATAGGGAAATTTCACTTTTAGCTTTCGGACACAATCCGTCAAATATGATGCTTCCAACTTGTCAAATTGGATACCGTCGGCTCCTACTTCACATAATGCCAAAGCTTCTTCATAAGTACTTGCCTCGACTATAATCTTCTTTTCACAACACGCATGCTTCATCATAGGCAATTTTTTCAAAAGCCCTGCAAAACCCCCTATAAATTCTTGATGTTGTTTGAAAATCAAAATAGTTTCTGAAATACCCAAACGATGCGGTGTCGCTCCTCCGGCCATAATTGCTTTCATTGCCAAAGACTTTGTTCCGGGGAAACCTTTTCTTGTGGTAAATATTGAAACATCCGGATTCACAGACTTGGCCAAAGTAACCATATTTTTTGTCTTCGTGGCAATACCTGAACAATTATCTAAAACGTTCTGGCCTACTTTCCATGCCATCATAACATCAGCGGCACATCCTTTCCCTACGATAAGCGTATCGCCTGACTTTACTAAGGAGGCCGTAGGCACAAGAGATTGCAAATCAATATTCAAACGCTCAAAAATCATCCGCACCACCTCCGTACCGCAAACCACACAATCCTCTCTTGTATAATACTCAATTTGAGCATGCTCTTCAGAAATCCCTAGCGAATGTCCTGTTAAATCTATGTATGGAACGTCTTCTTTTATCAATCTATCAATATCTTCTATTGCAATAAACATATCATTCTCCTCTTTAAAATTCTTATCTTTACTTCTTGTCCCGCTGAAATTTGCAATGTTTTATCAACCTCAGCAGTCAAGGTTTTTTCTGCATCTGGGGCCATTCTCAAATAAACAATCCTTTTGAATGGCTCCTCAACGACTTTAACAACAATTGCTTGGTAATAATTATAACCCTCCTCAAAATCCTTTTTCTCAGCCAATATCTCTATATGATTGGCTCGTATACCTACAAAATCAACTTTTAATGTATGCAACTTCTCTAAGTGAACCTCTATGCCCCAGTCGAGAGCTCTAATCCTCTCATCACCCAATTTCTCTGCTTTAGATATGTTTTTACAGCCGGTTATAGACGCTGCTGCTACTGTTTTGGGATCTGCAAAAATCTCTTCCTTGCTTCCCACAATACCCACACTACCCTGATCCATGATTGCCATTTTATCACTAATTCGATAGGCTTCATCTCTGTCATGAGAAACCAGAAGTGTCGTTCCTTGAAATCCCTCCAGATGAGACATCAACTCACGCTCCATACTGGCACGTAAATGAGTATCCAAAGCTGAAAAAGGTTCATCCAACATAACTATTTTCGGTTTAGAAACAATAATTCTTGCCAAAGCAACACGCTGTTGTTGCCCGCCTGATAACTGACTTGGATAAAGGTTACGTGTCTCCTCAAGATGAAGTGCTCGTATCGTTTCCGCAACAAGTATTTCCTTATCCTTTTTCGGCATATTAATCACACTCGCTATATTATGCCAAACTGTCATAATCGGAAACAAAGCATAATTTTGAAATGAAAATCCAACTTTTCGTTGCTGTGGAGGTTTATTTATCCTTTTTTCACTATCAAATACCACATCATCATTAATCACAATCTTACCAAAATCCGGTTTCACAATACCGGCAATACATTTTAGGGTTATACTTTTTCCACAACCCGACGCACCCAACAAAGCAACAATCTCATCTTCTGCTTCCAGTTTTACAGATAACTCAAAATCCGAAAAGGATTTTTTAATATCTACATATAATGACATTTATCCAAAATCCTTTCTTCTTTTCTTATTATTTTTGTTAGAATCAGAGAGGCGATTCATCATTACAATTGTCCCAAAAGAAATCAAACTTAAAATAACAACCCAAGTAAATGCCAACTCTCTATTATTAGCTGAGGCCGCCGAAAATACCGCAATCGCCATGGTTTGAGTTCTTCCTGGTATATTACCTGCCAACATAATCGTCGCTCCAAACTCTCCCAAAGCCCTAGCAAAGGCAAGAACTGTACCTGCTAAAATGCCTGATTTTGCCATAGGCACTTTAATCCGCCAAAATATCTTGGAACGAGAAAATCCTAATGTCTCAGCCGCATGGATAATGTTTTGATCCACTTGTTCAAAAGCACCTCTCGTGGTCCGATACATAAGCGGAAATGCTACGACTGTAGAAGCCACAACAGCACCATACCAAGTGAAAACAATCTGAACTCCAATTTGATGAAGAAGGCCTCCAATCAATCCATTTCTTCCAAATATCAACAAAAGAAAGAAACCTACAACCGTTGGAGGGAGTATCATGGGTAAGGTAAATATAGAATCAATCATACCCTTTCCTCTTTTTAACTTGTAGACAAAATTTGCAGAAAATACACCTAAAAAAAATGTGATAAAGGTTGCTAAAATAGCAACCCTTATTGATACAAAAAACGGACTAAAATCCATCATTTTTCCTCCTATTAAGGAACTTTCTTAAACATTCGCTAATAATTTCACCCATTCGCGCAAGAAGTATCGCCAGAAAATGACTTAATTAGGTGACGCAAACCCAAAATCAGCAAAGATTTGCTGTGCTACAGGAGACATTAAAAACGCTATGAAACTTCCGGCCACTTCTTTGTTTTGACTTGCTTCTACAATTCCAACCGGATTCAAGGATGGTGCATGTAAATCAGCATCAGCTACGGCTACTATTTCTACCTGATCTGTCGTCATCGCATCTGTTTTAAAGACGACCCCGGCTTCCACTTCATTCATTTCAACCCAAGTTAAAACTTGGCGCACATCACTACCTAAGTTTGCTTTCGCATAAACAACATCCTCGATACCTAAATTCACAAACACTTCTTGTGCAAATCGGCCAATGGGCATAGTTTCCGGATCCCCAAGACCTACCATAGATACCTGATCTGTTGCCACATCTTCAAAACCTTGAACATTTGCAGGATTTCCCTCCGGAACAACTAAAACCACTTCATTACCTGCAACAACAGTACTATCACCATAAATTAAATCTTGTTCGATTAGATTATTCATTTGAGCCGCCGCCGCTGACATAAAAATGTCCATAGGAGCACCTTCTTCTATCTGAGTTTGCAACGCACCTGATGATGCATAAGAAAAAGTTAAGGTAACATGTGGATTTTCTTCCATATAAACACGAGCCAGTTCTTCTGTTACATCTTTTAGACTCATCGCAGCACCAATGATAAGTTCAACTTCTTCCACATCCTCTGTTGACCCACAACCTGCCAGTAAACCTAATGATAATACAAACACCAATAATAATCCAACCATCTTTTTCATTTCTTTCGTTCCTCCTTTTAGAATTACACCTACGAGTACACGTAAGAATCACATGTTGAATTATTGCAATTTTTATACAATAAAAAAGAGAGTGTAAGCTCTCTTGAAAATTTCTAAGTGCACAAAAACAACACTAGGAATTCTTTCCAAACACGGGAGGCACCAATTATGTTTTCTAAGCTGTTTCATTATGATTTATTTTCAGCATATAAACTACGGCTGATACCCATAGGTCGTATTCCCTCTGAATACAACTCGAATCCTTACTCGTAAATACTAACATAATAATGCGGAAAAATCAAGAAAATCAAAAATACAGGTATATTAAGCAGAATTAGATAAAAATAAATCCATTAAAACAGGTTTTAGATTCTTATCATACCCGCGCTAGTTTGGCAGAACTAATGTTCTGCTGTCGTTTATACACCTTGCTATGGCAGGGTTTTTTTATTGAAAAAAATTATTTTTATGATAATAAATAGTAGCGGAATGAGGCGAATTGTGATAT
>Ga0123352_10001285_pt1 | contig 32905 bp, 18 predicted proteins | sample TergutLab28metaG_FD_89700 | JGI IMG/M metagenome (GOLD analysis project Ga0123352, IMG submission 89700) | Labiotermes labralis P1 segment gut microbial communities from Petit-Saut dam, French Guiana - Lab288 P1 | ecosystem: Host-associated > Arthropoda: Insects > Digestive system > Gut ...
ATGAACAGCAATGAACCTTCAGGTTCCATGGCAACAGTGGATTCGTAAAAGTGCTGAATAACTCTCCACCTCAGGGGTGTCCTACAGACACTGACGCATCTGAACGTGTAATGCGATCTAGTGGGACAAAGAAGTTACAGAGTGTGCGAAGTCTTCCAAAAGCATTAGGTCTTGATTAATTTTTCAGCTTTGAATTGACAGAGTTTTCTGCATGACCCTGATATGGACCGCTCACATGTCTCTCATAATGCCGTCCTTGACATTTCGAGGCAGTTCCAAGATAGCGTATGTAACTGTTTCAGCAACAGTACAGTCACACAAGCTACATTGTGTAAGATGTGATAATCTAAAGATAGTGAACATGAATACGGTGGTCTCCTGGGTTAGTGGGGCGTGGTAAGTGGATACTAACGTTTCGAAGAAACATACTGCCTCCATCTTCAGGGTTAAGTTGGCAACATGTACCTCGAAAATGTTGATACCTACCTACAGGAACAAAAGGTGCAGTAGCTCCACAAGACAATGCAAGTACGCCTTGTGTATATATCAGCATGCATCACCCGGAAGTGACGTACGGAAGAGTGGGAATATTTTGGCAATGTTTCTTAAGCTAAACGACTAACAGCCAGTTCGTAGCCGACGGCACGCCCCTGCAGCTTCGCCGGAGGTGGAAAAGCCCCCTGGAACCAACTGAACAAAAGGCTGAGTCGGCCCCAGAACTGGTCTGGAAACGGTAGTTAGAGAAAAATCTCTGAAACCCCAGGAAAAAGAACCATACCACCATTCTCCCATAAGCGTTAATGCCGTGATGCTTAATTATGCCCAGGGACTTTGTACTCTCTATCTCCCTATAAGTTGGGTAAAAAAGCATGTTAGATTAGATCTAGAGGAGTATTCGAAATTCCGAATATACTAGAAGCAGCCATAAAGTTAGCTTCTAGAAGGGGTGTCTCAAGTAATCTTTTTACTCTGTTTCACCTTCCTAGTATATTTGTATACACGGACACATCAAAGTTCTTACTTGGTATAAATGTGGGTAGTAACGAGAAAAACATAAGGATCCTGTCAGGAATCAAACTCCGGCTTGCCAATAGCGCGGGATTGGACTACTTACGAAATGCGAGCAGGAAGAAACCAATCGGTACTGCCGCTTAGCAATAAACTGAGACAACAAATAATCATAAAAATGAAAAACTTTGCTTGTAGAGAACTGATTTCAGTTTTCAGATAATTTGCCAGTGTAACGTCACTTAGCGTGTTCAGAAGTTTAAACATGCTACTTCAGACAAGAGGCCGGAAATAAGCTTTGTAAGAACGCAGAGATTTTTGCCGACGTTAAACATTCGTGGTTAATACGAGGATTGTATCTTGTACCGGGATGGCAAGTGATTTCATTATTTAGGTGCTGAATTAGTCTCTTCGGATGGCATTGCAGAAAGGAAAGTAACGCGCCAAAAGTCCGTAGATCAAAAACTGTTAAATACCTACTGCTTATATGTATTAATGAATGTACTGATACAGCAAAGCATGTTAGAAGCGCATTAACTGAACCTTTACGGACCAGAATAATGTGGGACTCTTCTGTGCAGTGCTTCCCGACATCCGAAAGCACTGCTTAGTTTGAAGGTTCACATGTTTCCCCGTTTGTCTTTCTGATAAGAAGAGTATTGAGATGAAGATGAGAATTGAGCATTTGTGGAATGACAATGAAAGGGAAAACCTTAAGTGCACGGAGAAAAACCTACCCCAGCACCACATCGCACACCACATATCTCACAAGGATTAGCGAGGGATTGAAACCGGGCCTCCACAGTGAGTGGCCGGCGACTATCCCGCAGAGCCATAACACGGCCTTTAGAGAGTAATATTAATGTGCATTATACAGGGTTATTCGAAATGATTGTCGGGGTTTTAACAACTTGTAATGCACGAAACACGTGAGATAGGAGTATATGCCCTTTTTTATTTAATAGAACAACACTCCAAGTTTTTGTTACATACCTTACAGGTGCTCTATATGTGCATCCTTTGTGATTCTACAGGGTTATTCGAAATTACTGTCGGGGTTTTAACAACTTGTCGTACACAATACATTTGAGATGCGTGTTGATTTTTGTAGAATCACCAAACATTGCATATATAGAGCACCTGTAAGGTATGTAACAAAAACTTGGAGAGTTGTTCTATTAAATAAAAAAACATGTACTATCTCAAGTGTATTGTGTATGACAAGTTGTTAAAACCCCTACAATCATTTCGAATAGCCCTGTACAGTACGTAAAGGCTCAGTTCATGCCTCTCAGTGAACAGAGTGTGCTTCCATTACCTACACCAGTCGTGTAAAAATGTACTGAGAAAGACGCGCTATCTATTTGAAGAATCAAAGCACACACAAGATACACTATGTGAACAAAATGGAAAGTTTCTTCATGTTCTAGCGGGTGGTACGTACAGTAAACAGTGGACTTTAAAGGGTTAATAATTATGACACAATATTCTAAAGTAAGATTTTAGGCTCTTAAAGCCGTGTTGATCATGAAGATTGAAGTCATTTTCGTTGTTACGACGTGTCGCTATAACCATTTACCGAATTTTAGAAGCACAGTGCCTGCATCTTCAAGATCAAGCAGTCCACAAAGACTCTGAGTGTCGAAATGGCGTGAGCATCCGACAAGACATGAGTCTTCTTCAGGACATTGTACATTCTGATTAGTGTTCAAAGTCTTGAAAGAAGGTAGCTGAAAACACACACACACACATTTTGTTGTATCCAGCTGCAGGTACTACAAAAGTAAAAAACACAGTGAATATGTGCAGCCTACCAGGAACACCAGGGGAAAGTCGTCGAAAACCACGCTTTTACCCGTTCCGATCTTCGTTATACTCGTAATTACGATCATTTCTGTTGCTTCTGCCCCAAAATTTCAAATCTGATGAAGGTACGAAATGTTAATATTAAGGAAATATCGCCGCTGACGTACCCGAACATTTATAATTCATTTATAGGACGACCACCCTTGCCCTACCAGCGAAGACAAGTCAATCGGGTAAAGACGGACTGAGGGGAACAAGTCAGGAAATGTACATAACATAACGTAACACTGAGGCGCGTTCTTGCAACCACTGTTGCTGTGGAAGTGCAATAAATATTGCATATTCTGAGTGTGTCTGTAACCTTAGTTATTCACCATGCAATTCGCATGCGCCACATTGTCATCTGTGGCCTGTCCGGCTCTACAGCATTTTTCCATATTATCTCATGAACAGCACGATTTTCGAGAAAACGGGGGTTATTGAACATAAAATGCGCGTTTTGATTTTATCTACAACTTTTGTCTGAAACAATTCTCATTCTAAGAGGAATAGAGCGATATGTTATCACACATGTAGACTGATCTCCATGTAAAGTAGCCCTTGTTATTTTTCTTAGCAATTGACCAACTGCACGGTCAGCAAAACATCAAAACTTGTTACTTTTGTCACATTTTCAGTGAAACATGAATTTTCTCGACGGATTTTCGAAAAAAATACTCAAATATTACATTTCATGAAAATCCGTCCAGTGGGAGCATAGTTATATGCGGAAGGACGTAAAGACAGAAGGATGGACGGACAGACAGGGACATATGACGAAGCTAACAGTTGCTTTTCGCAATTTTGCAAAACAGCCTTAAAAAAAGCACATTCCCAACGGTCCGCACGGCAGGCCATGCTAGTACCCACCTCCTAATGAAGTAGTTTCATAGCTAAGTGGGAAGAAGACAGTCTATAGCACTGTACCAGATTATGTACTTCGTATTCGAGAGACGCCATGTTGGAATTTCGTCAAGTAAGGATCTTTAATGGTTTTCCTCAGCCCTTCAGACAAATGGTGGGAAAGTAAACTAAAAGAGGCTACATCCGCTTCCTCTCCGCAAACTCTTTGTAAAAATCACACAATAGTACGCATTCTACGCTTAATACCATATGCAGTTAAAAAGCCCTGTTAAATAATTCATAACGAAAACAACTCCTCTAGCGTACAGAACATGGACTGGAGATGAGGTGCCCGACAAGAGGACATGCCAGGCGTCTGCTCCCAGAGTACCTACGTAAAAACCCGCCGAAATTTAAGGTACTAATAATGAGAAAAAGAAAGAAGGAAATGATCAAACAATACCAAAATTAAAATTACTTTCAGAAACGTAATCTTCAAGCCCGAATACAAAGACGTTCAATAGCTTCTCCAATATCCCTAAAAAGTTTCTTAAACAGCTTAAAAGGAATCTGTAAGCAAGACGTCCTAGGTGGTCTCGCCTCCATTCGAAGAAACTATGGCTCAGATGGCTGGAGATCCCTGGTATTGGCCTTGACTAATAGTTTTACGCTGCGAAGAATAAGAATGATAGGACACAATGCCCCGGGCAGCTGTGTTAAAATGTGATGACAGAACACAACGTATTCTGTAGCAGTTCAGTTTTTTATTTGTCGTTTGTTTCAACGATTCCCTCCAGGTTCTGTTCAGGTGGTACAGGAAAACGGTAGCACGTTTACGACGTTTATCGCGCAGTGTTAGAAGCAGATGGACGAAGCGCAAAAAATGAAAAAGACTATCTATCTGTCGAGATTTAAAGTAAAGCATTCTCATTTTAATAAAGACTTTTTTTATTACACAAAGACCTGAAGTGAAGAGGCAGCCAGCACTTCTGAGACAAGGGAAGAGCTGAGAGAGAGCATTCCAGAGTATGAGACGGCACACAAAAACTGAGAACACTTACTCTATTCATTCGCATGGAGACCACACCACCTTCGATGACTTAACCCCCTTATCATTTCCTCACGAACACTCGGGCTTGCTACACGGTTATTTCATTTTCACTTCACCGAGAGACTTCTCCGGCGATTTACTCTTCTCTTATACAAACGGAATGTAGCGTCAGATTCTTTTTCCAAAATGATTTGAAGCTAACAAAATCTCAACTAGCAGGTACACGACCAACTTATTGGCCATCACTGTAAAATAACTGAGAATACACCAGTCTAATACATAAGTGACTGAATTGATAATGTCGAACTATGGTGACTAGCATTAATCCTTTTTACTGCAAGGCCCCACATTCCAATCACAAACTCACAGGCTTGAAGTTCTTGCGGCAAAAAAATTCAATAAAATCCTCTAAGGGTGACCACCCGAGAGGATTTTATTGAGCGGACAGACCATTCTAACTTAGCCCAGTACAATATAAATTTTTGTAATTCATTATCTAATGGCATCCCACAGTTCGAAGACACAACACGCAGCTGACAAAACGTAGTCAAACAGACTGATAATATAAGCAATAATAAACTTTCTGAGACGCCAATAATCAACGAGTTGTTTAAGAAACGGCCCACCTTTTATAAAACACTGGGGTTCATTTCTATGTTCAAAAAATCGCCAAGGGACTCTATCCTTAGCCAGTAAAATCCACTCGACACCCTTACACAATTTTAGATCAATTTTAATATTATCTCCCTCATAAGCCCAGGTCTCGCAAGTATCCTCGTCCTCGTTCGCTCCTTAATAAAGATTTATATGTATTTCTCATCCCCTGTCTCAACGTCCTTCATTTCATGACCATAAAATCTGCTTAAGAACTGAAATTGCAAGTTTCGTCATTATGCAGTTTCATGCATCATCCTGCTATTCCTTCTCTCTTAAACAGGACTGCTGGACTGGAGGCTTAATGAACTGACGAGCTGAATATACAACCAGTTGACTGTCTGACCGACCTGATAACACTTATATGCATTGACTGATAAAATGATCGATATATTACGGAAGAGTAACAGTGTCAAATATGTTAACAATTAATTAAGTAATTAAATCGTAATCAACTGCCCGTCCTCCGATTCGTGTCAATAAGACCTTGGCTGCCGAAGAGACCACTTGACCAACCGCATACTCACCGACCGATCAAACGAATTAATGGCTGGCAGTTTCATGTAGATACTTCTGTAGGCATGGTATGGGCTCAGTTACGTAAGGAGAACACGACGAATCGCAGCCCAGCTCTGGCTTTGAGGACGAAAGGAATAGCATGCCGTATCCGCAATACGGGGTTATTCGAAATGATTGTCGGGGTTTTAACAACTTGTCGGTTTGGACCGAACTCGATTATCGTGTTGATGTTTGTAGAATCACAAAGGGTGCATATATAGAGCACCTGTAAGGTATGTAACAAAAATTTGGAGTGTTGTTCTATTAAATAAAAAAGCGCATATACTCCTATCTCACGTGTTTTGTGCATTACAAGTTCTTAAACCCCCGACAATCATTTCGAACAACCCTGTACAAATGCAAGAGAGACAACGTGGAGAAATAAATTGACTCTAAATACCTATTTAACAAAGGATGAACTGTCGAGCTGTCAAATGACTTGTAGGGCTTTCGTCTCTCGAATACGAAGATCATCTTCAGAATCATCACTCTGAAGAGTCCCATAAAATGAAGAATCTTTTTAAAATTTCCAGGAAAGAACCTCGCAAATACACACACACACACAGTGCGGTCCAAAAGATTTAGGGCTGATTTTTTAAAAATCGAAGACACATGAGGAAGACACATTTCTTTTATTCAAAATAAGCTCAATTGGCGTATATACAGGCTTTTGAGAGGTCGTACAATTACTGTAAAGCTGCCGAAAATTCCTCTTTTTGAACCTTCCTTAATTTATCAGTTACGGCTTCTTGGATCTCAGCATCATCCGCAAAGTTGCGTCCTTTTAACTTCATTTTCAACTTGGCGAACAGAAAATAGTCTGGCGGAGATAAATCTGGAGAGTACGGGGGGTGATAAAGGGTTGTAACATTTTTTGGGTCAAAAATTGGCAAACACACGTAGCTTTGTGGGCGGGCGCATTATCGTGCAACAAGAACAAATCTCGACAGCAGAACGAAGCTAGACGAACCCCCTGAATGTGCTTCAGGAGGCGATTCATTACTCCTTCATAAAATTCTGCATTTACTGTTTTTCCCTCTGGTACGAATTCTTTGCGCACTACGCCTTGAGAGTCGACAAAAATTATCAACGTGGTCTTGATGCGGGATCGTTTAAATTTCAGTTTCTTCGGCCGAGGGGATGTCTCACCAACTCATTCAGAACCGTGTCGCTTTGTTTCGGGATCAGGCAAAACACCAGGTCTCATCTCCCGTAATAATTACGTGAAAAAAATTGTCTGCATCGGTCATCGCGATAATGTCTTGGCAAGATGACTCGATCTTCCCTTTGTTCAGGTGTCAAGGAGTGTGGAACAAGACGTGCACACAACTTTCTCTTTCCCAAATCCTCTTTCAGAATCCGAAGTACTGCAGTCTTGTGGATGTCCAAAGATTCTGCTATCATTCTTGATGCGATTCAGCGGTCATTTTTTAACAAATCAGCAACAGCAGCAATGTCTACCTCATTTCGAGTCGATTTTGGACGGCCACATCTCTCGTCATCTACCAGCTCCCTTCCGTCTCGAAATCGAGACTACTACCTGAAAACGTTTGATCGGTTCAGAGCATCATTCCCATAAGCCTTTTGCACCAATACTAGTGTTTCTGTCGCAGATAGACAGGCATTGAAACAAAATTTTATGGCAACTTTCTGTTCTTTTCCGCCATCCATGACGTGTAAGGAAAACTGGCTTTACAAGACAAGTTATAACTCGTACACTGTCAAAGATAAACAAAAGAACTCTGTGTGTGAACAGATGTTGGTTGATAGCACTTAGCGGGTTGGCCGATAGATAGCTCTAGTTCTGTCATTTAAAAAAATCAAGTCTAAAACTTATGGATAGCACTGTGTATGCAAACCGAGATTTCAAAAGATGGAAAATTTCTGAATGCGTTTCTTAAATGAAACATCTCCTCTGGAGCTCGTAGATGTTATTCCATGTCGCCATGACGGTAGACAAAATTTGATGACGTTTCGCTAAGGCCTTCTCCTAATCGAAAGGTCAGTAGCAGACGCAGCCGAAAGCTCTTGTTCTTCTACAGACAGGTCCATGGAGAATGTGATTCCACAATCCGTTCAAACAAATCACCCTGATTCCTGTACAGACTTGAAAACCGAACATTTCAACGAAGTCCAGCCACACAGATATGACATAACATCTGAAGGAGGAAAAATAATGAAATTTAATAGCCGGTCCCTTATACTTTCAATATGATAGAAATATATCCCGTCATTTTAAAAATAGAAGTGGGCAAAGAAAAGCCAGCGAAAAATTGAAATTCAATCCGGCCAACGGCAATATTCAGGTATGAAAAATGTGGTCCAGCGTCAACTTTTTTCTTCCTTGTAATATTCACGAAAGGAACGATTCAAAAGAATAGAACTTGGCTTGTAAGAAAGCACGCTATATTGGCGGCAAAACTATCGAACATTACGGAGCAAGCAGGCTAAGATGATGACGCTTAACTTGTATTCCGAACATTATTAGATCGAATCTCGGCCGGGACACCGATTACCCTGACCGATGTTTTCGGTTTTTTTTCAGTTCCCCACCAACTCCTATTCAAATCATCACTCACTGACCATTCTATTACACGACGCTATAGAGGCCTAGACTTAGTTACTGAATGTTTCGTTTAAATAAACCAAAAAGGAACCAATTATTACGAAAAAAAATCATTATTAGTAAGGATCTGCCTCGAAAGTATCGATGTCAATATCGTAAGTACATTCTCTTGGCCTGTACACAGCAAACGATAAAAACACTATCGGTCCTCATACATCCGATTGGATGTTATAAATTCTAGTTTCACTTGAATCATTATCAGCCACTACCGATAAGGAGAAATGTCATTTGCACAGGGGAATTTTTCTAGCGACAACGCAGCTCTCAATAAATAGCACCTTCGAATAAATAGCAGTGAGGATGGGCCCAGCAGACTTCACTAGGAAAGGGAAAGGTAAAGTTGCCCGTGTGCTAAATTAAGCACAAAGTCATGAAAGAAAATGGGAGAGGGGAGGTGCAGCTCCATGCATTCTTTACCTCGGCAATACAGCACGAATATCGTGGTACAGCGGTTATTGTTTGTGCTTCGAATTCAGTAGTTACAAGCTCCGATCTCAGCCCAAGGACCAAGTATCATAGATTGTCTTGATATTTATTAGTTCTTCCTGTGTTGGGCTAGGACAGTTCATTATACGAGGTCACGGCTGATTCATTCCGCATCTTCCCCAACTTATTACTCACAGTTATCACGTAAGGTATGGTGTCCAATTCATGTCACTGAAAAAAAGTCGTTACATAAACTACGAAGGGAAAAACCATGAAGCGCTCTTCTACCCTGAAGATGGAGGCAGGAATTTTCTCTGATACGTTATTACAAAACTACCAAACTATAAGGAGTTACATCTTAGAAGACCGTCATCTTGCAGCAGAATAACAACCTCCGTCATTATTCAACTCGACTGCATTCATTGGCTCTCTTTATGAAACGCCAGAACCGGAGTCTGCAATCTACACTGGAAACTATGTTCTGTATAACAGACAATAAGTATGGCCGAACAATGGCCTTCTCAGATTCACTATGCGACCCCACGCTCGCCTATTTAGGAGGAGCTTGTCTCGGTATAGAATTCGAGGGGCCAATATTATATAGAATCTGACAGGGGTTTAGGTACAGAGAAAACGGAACACAAGGGGAATACCATGCCGGCATACACTCCACACGCCCTGTCTTTCTCACTCTTCTTCTATAGCCTCCTCACTGCAATATTGGTTTCGCTGCTAAGAATCTCCGTTTTCCTAAAATTCCAACACACTTACTTTCCGTGAAAATATGAGTCAGTAAGAGACTACTGCAAAAATGACGAAAGCAGAAGAAGAAATTTAAGTCGCACTTGACGGAAATCTGTCGAACATAAGTACATTTTTGCTCCTTTACAGGTACGCACAATCATTGGCCCCTAGTCCTGTCGATTTTTAAAATGTGTGTTGGCAGCAAACAAACTGTTCGTTATATTCTACCGCACTGACTCATACAGATCACGTTCTGTGCTTGTGCCATTTCTACTTGTTTCCTTATTCCTTCTAGCTGAGGAACACACTTCGAAGTGAAATCGTACACAATATTTCCCCGGGGTTGAAGGGGCCGCTGCAAGAGGTCGAAGCTTGATCTAGTGCCAAGTTTTAGAATGAATGGAGCTACAACTCCATTCCCCTCTCTGCCTTCACAGCGTGCACGAGGGCAACTTTACCTTTGCCTTTTTACCCAGTGAAATTGTGAAGCTGACGGGATTCACTCTGCCGAGAACAAACGCCTTATTGACAAATCCAAAGGTAAAAGGTAATGTTTTGGCTGCTCAAGCCATGCAGGTGTATTGGAGGAGCAGAGGTATACCTGGACTCACGCTTAACCTCTGCACAATACGAAGATGAGAGGTTAACATGACGCCCCGGCAGATTTACCCTCCGGAAAAACTCCGGCACCCATTCAGTAAGAAGATGGGTGGGCCCCAGAGCCGGTCTGGGCGTTTTGAGGAAGAGAAAAATATCTTGCCCCTACCAGGATTCGAACTCTGGACCGCCCAACCCATAGCCCAAGTACAATTGTATATACTCATGGGCCACGGCAAATCAGCGGAATGACTATACTGAGGTGACGGAAAGAACTCCTCTTGCTGCCTACTGCTGTATTCCCCTCCAGTCCCCTCCACCGTGTGTGAACCAGTTAGCATAAACAGTCACGCGTTTATCACTACTAACATTTCTTTGTACTGGAAGTCCTGACGACTGGCGTGGAATACAAGAAAGTGCAACTGACCTCGAAGATATGGAAGGGGTCGACCCATGAAACTTCTTTCCGTAGCCTGAATACACATACGATCTAACCGACTGGGATTCGACTCTAGGGAGAGGCAGGAATTGCATTCATCGCCACCAAGTCCACACCCGCAGTCAAATACAGGCACCCTCATTATCAAAGTGCCCCTGGAAATCTTTTCAACGGATTAAGCAGTTAAATGTTGAGCTGGCGGCCCAACTCCACCCAATACCAAAGTTAAGAACGTTTTCAACTTTATAGTTTTTTTTTTTTTTTTTCTTTTGTTGATAGGTACTTAAATAGGGGAGGAACTTTGCTTTTCAGAACATCTTCACTGAAAGGCAGAATAAAACATAACTTCATTCCATGAACTTTTGACCTAGGCCATACATTTCTAACAAGACAAGCAAAATTACTTTAATGTTCCATGCTAGTACCTCAAATTACAACATGCAGTAAGTCAACGAATGCACCCCAGTAAAATGTCCTTTACAACATACCTCTAAACATCAACAACAACAACAACACCACACCTTATTTACCAATTTTAACTACAGTTTGAATTTTATCTGTTTTAACAATATACAAACCAACACTGTATTACAACAGAGATTACGTATGGCATTAAACACAACATCAAGTGGTTTCAAGCAAGCAAATTAACAGTTTATTGTATATTTCATTAGTATTCTTTGATACACCCTTATGATGGTCGCGAGTAAGACCGAAACATGTTGGTGATTAGCAATATGTAGTAAAACACATTTTACTGGTGTGCATCTTTGGTTTATTATATATGACAAAATGAAGTTTATATCATTAGAACCGGGTTATGTGAGACCAAAAAAGCAGCTACTTGCTGGTTTAACACTAAAGCGACTTCATGAATGCAGGCCTAAAAACGAGCCCTGTCTGTGGCATCTGTAAGCTTCAGCAAAAAATGACAGTCAAACCAACCGATTTGCCTTCCGACGCAGGATTTTCGCAATTTAGTTACTATTAGTTCTGTATTTGAACTTCACGCAATCCACAGAAACGATTCACGTCACTTCAGCAGATGTTAAACTGAAGTTTAAACCGGAAATCAATTTAAGCAACCGCTTCAACATTATTCGCAAATATCGCTTGAAGAGTAAGCCTACACAGCATACAAGGCCATTTCAGCGAACCTCAATCAACTGGCAACGTCCGCATAACTGTTTTGAATGAATAAGCAACTGTCGCAATATGAAAGTACATATCGTCACAATTCCGTCCCTTCCATTGTGGCAATCCTAGGTCTTAAATTCGCTCCCACAACACGTAGCCGGCCACGTACCTGCTGTTGTAGAATTTGCCATTAGAGTGACATTCAATGTCAAGCCTTGAATTAATGTTGTTACACTCATTCCTCTGGTGAGTGTTAGAACTGCAAGACGTGGCACAGATAAGTGTGAAAGATCACGCATTCCGAAGTATGTGTACTGTACTAGCCTACGATATACAGAACTGCACTATTAAAAAAAAGCAGCGAAAAGAGCAGCGACGCATCGAATGATAAAGTGCTGGAAGAAATTGCGTAAGTATGAACGAGAAGCCGAAAAATCTGAAACGTCAATATCAGTTAATGCAATAAATATATTCTAAGGCATGCAACTCTACAGGGCTCTGATGACGACATATGACTTATTGAAGCAGTTGTTCTTTGGGCTTTGTCCATCATCTCACTTTCAATGCAGCACTATGTTTCGGTCGCCAGCCCTGCTTCCATCTTCCGAAACGTAGTACTGCACTGAAAGTGAGGCGATGGACAAAATCAAAAGAAAGATCACTTCCTAAACCACGTTCGGAAAATCTTCAGTAAACTGTTTCTTACGTGACACAGTCGTAGAAATCATTTGTATTGTACGAGACAGTACTACCAAAACTCTGTATTTCTTGCTCCACTCTCACTACCCCAGCTACGTATCCAGCACATCGCAGCCCCTTGATGTCACATTCTAACAATACTAGGTGGCCTGCACAATCACGATGCTCCTCTTGTTAGGGCTCCCACCTGCTTCAAACCTTCTTAGACCCAAATATTTTCCCACGCACATTGTTTTCAGACACACAGACCTCAGTTTTTCTCTCAACTAAGCCTTTATATCCAAGAGAGTAACTGGAAATTTTACTGTTACTTGCTCTTTCGAAAGTAGATCGGATGACAAAAAGAGTTTTTGTGTTGAAGACTAACAAAATTCAGAGTTACAAACGGATGACTTTTTGAACTACTACGGAACTAGGATAGCACAGCTGATACAACGACCAGGACCCGAGCTAAAGAGTGAATAGTTGTTTCCATATCCGACACATTATAGGTGTTTTTCTCTTCTCCAAAGTGTCCAAACCGGGTGTGGTATCCATATGCCTTCTCGGGAAGTAGAGGGGGAAAAAAACTGACATATTATGTAACTCAAAAACGTGTACCGGTTCATATTTTCTTTAGGGTAGGTTCCACTGACATAGTCGCCAAACATAACCTTAAAAGTATGCAAAGTCGCTAACTCTGTAACTTCAAACACGGGGCCTGTAATTTTTTTTCTAATTTCTACACCAAGGATATATTCATGTTTAATCTCTGAATCAATTTCCAAATGACAAGCTGTAACAATTGGCATTTAATGCTATCACAAGGCAAGTTAATTACGTACAATTCGCGTACCGTTCATATTGCTTTACAATCTACAAAATCAAATTACTCTTAACAGTTTTATCACATCGAAATATACTGACTCTAGGAAATATTCTACGGCATTCATACCCGTGACGTTCGAAATATCCCTTTCCTGAATTTATTTTCTCAAAATTTTCGTTTGTTTTTTATTTGGAGAAGTATTAAATAGGCGGAATTTGGTATTATTCCGTACAAAACAGTGGGACATATACTGAAAGTGAGAGTGCAGAAGCTTTTCGAACAAGCTGAACGTGAACTTGCAGATGCGTGGCGAAATGTGTAGGTGTGACATGGGCGATTCTAAACTTAGAGCTCGCGATGTCGCAGCGCGACGCCTTAGCTGCAGATCGTTCTAGTTTTATGTATGACCTTCATAATGCGACACACCACACATAGTTCGCAGGAAGCACTGGAACAGGGCTACATAATAATCTGTCTGTGAGCAATGTTTCTTCTCAATGAAATGCTTTAATAAAAGTTCTTCCGAAAATACAAGGTCAATGCTGCAAGGAACTTAGATATTTTAATAGTTCCATATTTTTCCCGATGTCCCTGCAATTGTGGAAGTTGGCCCGTAACTATAACAGAACTGCATTCCCACGTACCATTTACAGTTTCTCGTACGTATAACACCCTTATTTCATTCACTCTACACAACCTATGTAGTTACCTTTACATAAAAACCAGAAATGGGACCGTTATGTGACAGAAGGGCATAAAATTCATGCGATTATACCCGGGACTTCGAAACTTTCACACAACAATAAATTTTCTCCCTGCTTTAGCAACAGACTCACACTCGATCGTCAATGCCTATTGTTTTCCGGGTGTATTCCATCCATCCGACCGCTGCAATGTGGTGGTGCTATCGTAAGTAACTCAGATATCGTTTTTGGTTTCCACCAATGGTATTTGATTGTGAAATCGCAAGTAACCGAGATTTTTATTTGATTGCTGCCATCGGTTGTGCTTTCCTAATGCAAGGAAAACTCAGGCAAAGGCAGAGGACAAAGGTAAAGTTGTCCCTGTGCAGGCATGAAGGTGTATGCCTTCATGCCTGCACAGAATGTCGTTCCTGAAAACCTAACAGTCGCTTAGTTAATCACGAAATACCAACCTGTAAGCGAAGCTAAAGCTACCATCCGCCGTTCCAGACAGCCCAATATAATAAGCAAGCCAGCTTAGACCGTAACGGTTTACTTGTACTCGGAAGTGCCTAGTTCGAATATTGGCCGAGACACCGATAATACTGAGTTTGTTCTTTGTTTGTTCAAATTAGGCCATAACCGTTTCATCATACACTAAATATCCTACCATTCGACGCTACATAGTATGAGCTACAGATGGCAACGTTAGACTAAAAATAAATAACTCAATAACAAGGAGATAGGAAAGGAGAGGAAATCAACCTCAAAATTTCGCAAAGGCCACCGTCTTGCTGTTACTTCAAGAAGGCATAGAGGGAAATGGAGGTAAAGCTCCACATATTCTTACTCTCAGCACTAGATGAAAAGTGGTCGGTTTCACGGCCCGACCGCTCTACAGCCAACGAACCAGTAAAAAAAAATGAAGTAGGTTAAAAAGTGTAAAAAGATACGAAACGCGGTGTCACTGAAGAATATCTCTCATCTGAAGTTCATAAAAAATAAATTATGCAACAAAAGTACTAAAAAAAGAAGCGTCTTGGCAGTTGAATGAAAGGGCGAAAGAGCTGTTATTTACAGTTCTGTCCGATACCTTATATTCCAGAAACCTGCGCCAAGAAGTATTACTGTTCACAGCACAGGCCATTTGCAACAGAAGCAAGACCAAAACGACGCTTGGTATTCCTTTCTATAGTGTGAGAGCTATTCTGACCATGATCTGCACCACTAGCGTAGCGTAGGGGTCCGGGCGCCAGATTGAGGAGTTTGCTTCCCATTAAAATACTGAAACCTCGTACCTTCGTAACCCCTCGCTCAATCACCGCACATTCTGAACACAGAAACAGAGGTCACAGGTCAGTTACCACGAAGTTAGATTGCGCAAAACATATTCTTTATTTCTTTATTTTACAAATTTAAAACTACTTGGACATCTTCAATTAATATTATTACACTAATAGTGCTATTCTAATTACAGCAAAAGATGACAGACATATGAACTTTGTTTAAGGCAGTACGCAGCAGCACAGTATGCATATTGTGATCAGTGATCAAATGACCAGATTTCTTGACAATATTTGACATGCGAGGATGTTCTCAACATTACAAGTTAGTGGCAAATTAAAAGAATAAATTACGATCGTTAGAATGTGTAAAGAAAGACGCAGCTCTTACTTAACCATTTAAAGCGAGAAGCTGGTCTTAGCAACTCATATAAAAGTTTAGTTCTTACCTCAAATAAAACACAAGACACAGTATTTATTAAATTAATTCTGCTAAAGATAATAAGGAAAAATGTTGAAATCCTGAGTCGAAATATCGAGTTCTCTTTTAACTTTAAAACGGGCGGCAAATATGAATAACTTTGCCCATTAATTCGATGGACCGGAATAGCGCAGTCGGTATAGCGACTCGCTATGGGCTGGACGGTCCGGGAATCGAATCCCGGTGGGGAGCGAGATTTTCCTTACCTGTCCAGACCGGCCCTGGGGCCTACCCAGCTTCCTACACAATGGGTACCGGGTCTTCCCAGGGGTCAAGCGGCCGCGGCCTGCCGTTGACCACCCACCCCCATCTAGCGCAGAGGTTAAAGAAAGAGTAGAGCTATAGCTTTACTCCCCCTATGGGCCTTCGTGGCCTGTCCTAGGGTGAAATTTACTTTGCCCATTAATTCGACAATCATTACTTAACAGGGATAACCCAGAGGCAAGCAGAAGGGTAAAGACATATGAAAACGGAAGATCATCCTCAGGAATAATAACGAAGTCAAATATGGGCTCTTTCTTTGCAGAGTCGCCCTCAGGATCGAATGGGACCCAACATATCTCAGTCTCCGTGCTTTATAAAGAGAGAAGTGAGTGTCATTTCTCAACTCGGTATTATACTGCACTTTCTTCACTGTCAGATCTTCAAAGCCATTCGATAAGAAAAAAAAACAAAACAAAGAAGCAGCATTTCATATATCGGAGTAAATTGTCTACCGCTTTCTCAGTTACCATAGGCGCAACTTGGCTAATACCATGGGGGGGGGGAGCAAAATCGGCCACGGTGTTACAAATTTCAACTCAGTAACAAAAAAAAAAATCTAGGTAGACAATATATTGGAGGGAAATTTGCCCCCTTGTTTCCCCCAAGTTAGGCCTACGATTTGTGGGGTAAAATGAATACATTTACATGTATTTAGTGATATATTATTAGCAGAGATCAAGTTTATAGAATCCATCAACACAGTTCATTTTTCCCCATGCAAATATAAAAATGTCTGCAAATATGGAACATCTAAATGCAAGACAGGGTCCGACTTGAAAGTTTCTGACACCGGTAGGGGATGAAAACATAAAAAAAAAGCTTTCTGGCACAAAAAATTACAAATAATTAATTTTAATTCCTGAAATATATATCAGATTACACGAAACGACGAGGGAGACAAGTGGACGGAGAGGAAACACTGCAAATCTGAAAACAGACTTTTAAACCAAAAGGGAAGAGAAAACTGTACGAACGAGGAAACCATGATCACTTCAAAGCGAGAACAGGACACACCCTTTAAACGTGAAATGAGAAAACCGACAGCTTAAAGCACATCTACGTACGTCCACCGCAAACGTAATTATGCCATTACAAAGTGACGAAAAGAACGAACAAAGTGGTCTTAGACTTATTCGAGATGTAAACCCTGCAATGCATAAGGAAATTAACAGGAAACTCCCAGTCAGGATAACAGGTCTATGGGCCGAGATTTTAGTCCGGGACTTCTCATATATAAATCAGCATCTCTTCACTTCATCGCGACGTTTCGTGGCCTGCCATAGAACAGGGATTCTCAGACATTTTCGCTAGCGTCCATCACATGAAACTTAACAATTTCAATGTACCACCAATATTTCGTATATTTAAATGAAATGTCTAAAACTGGAAAGACTACATGACACCGAGGATCAGTTTTACAATGTCGTTTGGAATGGGGCATATTAGCAAACACTTGTGGTTTATGTTTTATTTATTTTTAGAATTTTGTCCTTTTTTATATTTCGACTCTTTATTAAGGCTGCGTACCAGTAAACAATGGCTGGCATACCAGTAATGGTACGTGTACTACAATTTGTTAAACTAAGGCTTAGAATCATCAAGGCGGTCTAAACCAAGGCGGACGAAACTATGGCAAGCGTGCCCAAAATGAAGAGCGGAAAGATTTCCTTGGCACACGGCATTCAATGTTTTCCCAATTTATTTTATTTCTTTTGCCCAACCAGAGCCTATATTTTGAAGAAAACACACACACACACACACATAAAAGTGATCCCGTTACAGGCCCCGTGTGGCCCAGAGGGTGGGTAGAGGCATAGCTCTACTCTTCTATGACCGCGGCACTAGAAGGGGGTGAGTGGTCAGCAGCACGCCCCGGCCGCACTTTACCCCCAGGAAAGACCCGGTACCCATTTTACAGAAGGCTGGGTGGGCCCCAGGGCCGGTCTGGTCGGGCGGAAAATCGCGTCCCCACCGGGATTCGATCCCGGACCGTCCAGCCCGTAGTCAGTCGCTAAACCGACTGAGCTACCCGGCCACAAATACACATACACGTACACACATACACACACACACACACACACACACACACATAACCGACTGCATAGAGACTATATATGAATTGCTGTTTCTACCAATAATACTGCGAGTGAAACATTTTTACACAAGTCGGGAGCGGTGCGCACTGTTGACTGGATATTTATCATTAAGGTGCCAGCCTGGCGATGACTGGACGAATATGTGACATTGGACAAAAGGTTTTGCCGTCTTATTTTGAAACAGTAACAGAACCAAGTCCACTGCCTTCCACATGTTCTTCCTTAAAGCATTCCTCGAGGCCTTATTAGAAATGTAATAATTATACTATGAATTAATTATACAATACAATTATAATTTGCATTAATAATAATCCAGTAATTAATAATAATTTTTGACAGACTCCAAGACCTTATTTTCTCTCCAAAACCCGCATGGGCACGCGAAAGGATTTCTTTGAAATTTACAGACAATTTGGGCAAGCGCCCACAAAAAAGGTTACACAACCCTAGGATAAACAGAGAGCTCTTCGTATGCCTAAACATCATAACAAGGAGCCCAAAGGGAGCTATTCTTCAACGTCGCCCAGTTTTTCTCGGCACTTGGTGTTTCACCGAGATGTAAATCCTCGCAGGGTAGGCATCAAGATTACGGCAGTCAGAACATGACATTTGGTGTAGCAGATAAGTACAACATTTCATAGGAAGCTGTTACTTCCAGCTACAGGGCTTCTACCTGAAGGTTGAGGCATGATACCCCAAAATACCGCGTCATGTTGCTGTACGTCCGCATCAGACAGGCTATGCCGATGTTGTATAACCGCGGTTTAAAAACGTCACCGAATATCCTCCATCAGACAACCCATCAATCATAAACACATTTGGAGTTTTCTAAAACGAAGATCTTTATTTCAGTAACGTTGCAGAAGAAAGGGCCAATGTGGCAATGGGAACCAGCAAACGTCATTATTCAGACGATTTTCATATTTTCCTATCCTTTATGGAGTTGATATATTATCCAAAGGCTATTGACCGGTTACTATGCAACGGATGACTTTTTGATCACTGACCGGAAACAAAAGAGTAAAACCTGGAAATCTTCAACATTCATAGTTCAAATGAAAAAGAAAAACGTAAAAGAAAGCTAATTCATACCAATACTTCAGTTCCATCACCAGGAGAGTAATACGTACATGTTATAAAAGAAGCAGGACTTTCTTTCACTAAAAAGGGGAACACTGTAAACTTCTTTCATATTCAGATTCCTTTTATGTCGTGGAAGTAATAAATCAAATACCAGCAAAGTTTAATGTGACATCTTGATTCGCAGGCATATCTAATGGACGTAGCGAACTCGGGTCAAAGAAAGAACGAACACATATTTCAACCCACTCATCTGCCTAGCAACCAGTCCTCATATACGTGCTTTTCCCCACCCCCATCAGGCGCTTCTTTCATTGTCTTTTCTTGCCGTCTACAGACTATTTCTTTGCGTCCTCTGATACTTATGCTGACTGAGGGGAGGTGTACAATGCGCGTAGGGTGGATGAGCAGGGGGTCAACTTAAAATTCCACCACCCGTGTTCATTGGTTCCTGGCCCGAGCGTAAGACAGTCCACAGATATGGATGTGGCTGTTTTAAGCTTCGTGCTCTCGGCCTCTACTACAATGCCTACCGAACGTCACCTAAGACATGGGTTTGTCAATACGTCATCGTCAATCGTCCTGATCATTTTCTTCTTTCTATCTTAGTCTGACCTCTTCTATCTGCTCAGTGGAAGTGTAGATATCATTCAACTCAATCAAATGACACATACAAAACCCGTAGATTCCTCGGGACAAGGGATCGGCCCGTCGCAGAGACCTCTACCTGAAAACACACGGGATTCGAACCAGCAATCCCAGGAAGCGAGCGGCAGCAGACCCACGTTTCAGACCTTGCCGTCACAGGAATCGGCACTAATCATTAACAATACATGAATTCCATCATAACTTTTATTCCCGAGCACACAAAGTAATTCAGGACTTGTAAGGGAATTCCACAAACCTCAATAGACCAGCATGTCTCACGAAGGTGTTGTTAGTCTTTGTTTAGCCGACATGCTACACAGAAGTACAGAACAAGCTGAGAGCCGAGACAGTGTAGTCGATATAGGAAAGAGGCTACGGGTCACGACGATCCGAGGTTCGGTTTCAGGCAGGAATGAGATTTTGCGCTTCTCCAAAGCGTCCAGACCGGCTGCTGGGCCCACGAAGCCTCCTATTCAGTGGGTACCAGGAGCTCCTGGCCTGGGAGTAAGGCGGCGGGGGTGTCAAGCTGACTGACCTAGTGTTGAGGTTACCACATGTCGTCTCGAAGTGAAGTGAAATTTTTACCACTTCTACAGTACAAGTTCGTGACGACAGGAAGTGTCATTTTTTTATGTTTTGCTGACCGTGCATCTCAGCATAATCTTAGTAATTAACCAACTTAATGTACACATTTTTGTTTTATAGTAAGTTTATTATATGCCTCTAAATGTTTCGAGCACTATGACCTCCGAATTATGAACACAACAGTGCTCGAAACATGCAGAGGTATATAATAAACTTATTATAAAACAAGAATTTGTGCATTAAGTTGATTAATTACTAAGATCTGGAAGTGTCATAATGCACAACTAAATGTTTTTTCGAAAGGTACAGTACTAACATAACATTTTCCAGGCTAAAGCGGGAGAAATGTGAGAATTCAATGGGTTTTGTACAACTTAGGACGGAGATCGGAAACGAAGTGCTAATCAACACAAAGTGACAATAACATTGGCAATAACAGTAGCAGCAGCAGAAGTAGTAGTAGTAGTAGTAGTAGTAGTAGTAGTAGTTTCTGTAGTAGTAGTAGTAGTAGTAGTAGTAGTAGTATCCTAGTAAAAGTGAGAATACGATGCCACTGGGAATGTGTGACCTGAGTTATCGTTGGAACAAAAACTGAAACACCACGTATTTTAAAATACCTACACTTATCATCTTTGTGGGAAGCATCCCCTTTTAGCAATTCATAAAAGGGGGTGCTGATAAGTCCTTAGCCCGATCAGGAACGAAACAAGCTACAGCCACCAAACTCGAGATTTATTCAACATACTCCCCACGAAGCTCAATAAACTTCTTAGCTCTTTCCTCTAACTTTCGCAAGCCACTCAAAAAAAAAGTTCAGAAGCTTGTCCGTCCAACCAGGTCTCCGCGGCAGCAATGACCTCCGCGTCGGACGAAAAATGGCTCCTTTCAATTGTTTCTTCAGTTCAGGGAACAGGTGGTAGTCCGACGGGGCCAGATCCGGAGAATAGGGTGAGTGATCGAGACAATGGAAACCCAGGTAGGCCAGTTTATTCTGGGTTGCAAGTGCCCGGTGAGTCGGGAAATTGTCGTGCAAGAACAAGACCCCCTTGGTGACATCCCCGCCGCGTTTTTCCTTCAAAATGTCCTTCACTTGAGCCAGCAGAGATGAGTAATACTCCGCGTTTGGTAGTTTGGCCCTTTGGAAGATAATCATTGAGGAGGATGCTCTCTTGATCCCAAAAAATCGAGGCGAGAATTTTTCCAGGTGATTACTGCACTCGGAATCTTTTGGGACGGGGTAAGCCGCTATGCCGCCACTCCATTGATTGTTGCTTTGTCTCCGGGTCGTAGTGATATAACCAGGTTTCGTCCATGATCACCAATCGCGACAGGAAATCATTTGGATTGCGCCGAAAAAATTCCGAAAGTTGCTCAGACGACTGGCACCGTTGACGTTTTTGATCGTCGTTCAGGCATTTCGGGACCCACTTCGCGGAGAGCTTGCGCATGTAAAAATCTTCATGAATGGTGGACTCAACCCGCTCACGTGAGATGCCCAGCTGCTCAGCTATTGATTTAGCCGAAATCCGGCGGTCTTCCATAATTAGCTCTTGAATGAGATCAATAATCTCCGGGATGGTCACTGTTTTGTGTCGTCCAGGACCAGGTGCATCACAGGTGGAAAAATCACCACGTTTAAACTGAGCCACCCAGTTTTTGACGGTGGCATACGATGGTGCATGTTCCCCTAACGTTTCTGTCAGAATGGCGTGAATTTCCTTCGGCGCCTTGCCTTGCAGAAAAAACTTGATGACAGCTCGCGTCTCCATGTTGTTGAAAACGCGCGCGTCGCCTGACATGCTTCCTTTCAGCCTCTCTAACAAGAAACGACTTGCAATTCGGTACATGAACAGACCTCTCTGTCCAACGACACTATCGCTTCCGTCCTACGACATAGGTCGGGCTAAGGACTTATCAGCACCCTCGTAGTTATTTGTTCTAAGACTGTCAACACATTGATAGGTTACTGGTAACCATGTGTAGCAACACAGCAAGTTTTAATTCGAAATCGCGGATTTTCCGTGTCTTAAGTTTTTCAAAATAAACAGCAACTGTTCCGCTAAATAACAATAACCGAGCAGCGTGTTGTTTTCATAAAGGAAAGAGCAAGTTTTGTAAAATATTTTCATGTGGTTAGCCCTTAAAACGTTTATAAACACTGAATTAAAAGGGTAATTATAGACTGTAAAAGTTAAGAAAGTAAAGTTCACCTTAGAACAGGCCACGAAGGCCTCGAGGGGGAGTAGAAGTATAGCTCTACTCTTTCTTTAACCTCGGCGCTAGATGGGAGGTGGGTGGTAAACGCCTCGACCCGGCCGTTTTACCCTCGGGAAGGACCCGACACCCATTCATACCCTGATTATGCGCCGTCCAATAAGGAATTCTAGAACATGTTTGTCAGCTGGAACGAAGGAAGTCGCGTTTGATTGTTTCAATATTTTATTAACTCTGCACTTGTCCGGAAGTGCAGAAACTATTAAATGTTCTGGACGGAATTTTGGTCGAGTTTCGAAGCAGGAACACACTCAGTAAAATAAAATAAAAAAATCCTGCAAGCAATATGTAATTACATCGTCGCTCTATTTTATGTGCCTGCACTCTATTCCTTCAACGAATACCATCACATTTTGCCGCTTTCTTCTCAGTGCTAAACACTACTGGCTTATAGCATGCAGAGAGTACCGTCTTCTGGGATGTGACGCAGTGTGGTGTGCTCAGAAAACGGTAAGCCTTGTAGTTGCACCTGTAAGAATCTCAAATCTTGTGTATTACAATGTAGGCTAATTTAATCTGCAAAAATAATTGCTTCTTTGGAAACTCGACACTTTCGCTGAGGTCTGAAATCTAGTCAGTCATATATTTACTTTCAAGAAAATAGGTTTCCGTCACAACAAAGTAGGATTCCTACCTTTACGAGAATTATGACCGGCTTCCGAAACTTTGTGCGTTTCAACCAACAGGCTTTCATCACAGACCTTCAGACCGACTCTGTTGACTTTCCGATTAAGTGACGTCCACGAGTAATAAAAGTATACAAAATGGTATGATATTAAAGAACATATATCTACACTTATCTACAAACTTTGTGTAAAATATTCGCTTGTATGTTAAAACAAATATGAAAATGGCACGACCATGTATGATAACATGGAGGTAACCCATTTAAAGTTAAATTATTATCACCACTTTATACTGAATGTAAACTCGTTACCATGCACGCCACAAAGGCGTATGGAAGAGTGGAGGTATACATTAGCCTCGGCACCAGATCGACTTCAGTGGTTAGCTTCACGCCCCAGCTACTAACCCGACCCCGTGACAAGATCGGCTCCGGAACATTTTTAATTATTTCCTTGGTGGGCACTTATGAAGATAACATTGCCTAACACTATGGTGCAGTCCTATTTAACCATTACGTGTTGTTTTCCCTTCCCTATACCATATCGTTGAGCATGTTCCATTTCAAGGAATGGACAGTTGGGTTCATTTCTTGACCTGAACAAAGATACAGATGAGTCACCGGATGCTAATCTCTCCCAGCAGAGCAGCACCCTCTCCCTTTCCAATGGGATTACTCTGTCCACATTCCAGAATCGTCAATGTATCATTTCTGAGATACAACCACAAACTTCCAAGTTCAAAAAATACACTATTCTTAGAGCTGCACTTTGTTCAAAATGTCTACAACGTATACATAAAAACTCATACAGATCCTGAAACATGCGATGCAAGGGTGGACTGAATTTATCTGACGATTACAATACGCGGGGATGTGGTGTCGTGTAGTTTGGTAGGTCGCTTCCAACTTTCGGAAAAACCTGCTACCCACACATTTATGGCAGAAAAATGGATTTGTCACATTCAAGGCGCGGTCGACTGAACTAAGCAACTATCGTCTGTGTTCCATAAAAAGTGGAGAATTTCTTGACGAGCTGCGCGACTACCAGTTTCTCAAGAATGTCGCTCTTCCATGCAGTGAGTCAGCTGTTTCTGTAATTTACACGCCTGAGTGCATAATTTACATCCGACGACCAGTAAATCAGAAAAGGCTGACAAAATACACACATTTCGTGTAGGGTCCCTTGCAGAACCAAAATCATTTAAGTTTTGCTGCGTATGAATCAACATGATCCATTCCACTTCATAGTTACAATGTTCCTACATCAATAAAAATTCATAGGATGTTAACTTTTGTATTTTAACTTAGCAAGCTAGTTAGTGGACCTAAAATTTGTTTCAGGTTGACATGCAAGCCAGAAATTCGTTTAACTAAACCGCTGTGCCACCTCCTTCACGACACAACACGAAATATCATTGCAAATTACTTACGAAATACCCACAGGTCATTTTACTGCATTAAGAACAAATTACATAGGCTATATGATACCTAACACGATTTATCGTATGCTTAGATTGCTTCTACGCCTTTACAGCGTGGAATTAAAAGTGGTAATGAGTTTCAGAAGTTCATTACAGCAATATTCCATTTCGATTCACGTAGGAAAGCCTGTTTGTAACTACAAAAGCCAAGAAAACGAATTAGGCCGCACATGCTAGGAACCTTCACATGGACGGAATCAGTCTTTTAAGATCTTATGCACTACTGAAGTCTACACGTTTGATTCAGTAACAACCACAAAGCGGATTGGCCGATATAAAGAGAAGCCTTCGTTTCTAAAATGGCAAAGCTAGAAGATGTGGAAAAGAGACCAATATTTACGTCAATAGTGTAAGAAACAGTGGCGACTCTAAGACTGCATACAATGTGACCTGCCGTTCGGTAAGAGACATATGACCATGAGTATACTGATAGGTATCAGTTAACTGACTTTATCAAAACTCCTCACACTCCCTGGTTCATACAAAAGTGAAGACTGTCTTCTGAAATGTGATGTGTAAACCATCACACAGTAAAGGGTACTCATCACAAATAACGTTGCGAACACCTCAAATCGAAATTGTGTGTAAGAAATAGCTAGGTTTTATGCGACACTATTTGATAATTGTCCCCTGATGATTACCCCTTGTTGATTGAATCATGCAACAACACTCGGTGTTATAATACAAATATCTAATAAAGAACACTGTACATCTCTCTTTTACCTCGGCATTAGATGTTGGTAGATGGTGAATGCCACGCCCCGGCCGCTTTACGCCCGAGAAAGATTCGGTATCCATTGTACAGGAGGCTGGGTGGGCCCCAGAGCCGGCAGGGACGGGTAAGGAAAATCTTGCCCCCCATCACGGTTCGATCCCCGGACCGTCCAGCCCGTAGTAAGTCGCTATTTCGACTACGCTATCCAAGCCCACATGTAAAATTTCAGGTGGATTAAGTGGCACTAGGACAGGTTTCCCACCGAGTACGTCAATTTAACCCTGTCAGTACCATTCCACAGATGACGATACCAGTATTTCCCAACTTGTGTTTCGCGGATAACAAGGATCGTCGACCACTTCCCTGGGGATCCGTGGATGCACTTCTGTGATAGATACTTTCAAGTTTGTTTATTTATTCTAATTAAATGAATTATGTTCTGTTAAAATCGCGGAACTTATTTAACTGGCGATATGTTTGTGTATTTCATAAGACCGTTAGAATATCTAATTGAGGAAATTCCTGTATCCACGAAGCGAGCAACAATAATTTTAATCAAGGTCAAATTATGTAATATAAGTGGTATATATTCGCAGCAATCTAAAATAAGTTCTGAGTTACATGATCCGGACACACTATATTTACGTCAGCAAGGATGTAAGGATCCGTGGTTATTTTTCGAAGCCAAAAGGGGCCCGTGAGCAAAAAAGCCTGGGCAGCACTGCTCTATATTCATCTTCATTTCCACGTTGTTCTTACCAGAAGGACCAAGGGGCGCAGCCTGGGCAACTTCCAAAAACGGTACGCTGTTTCGGGAACCGGGGAGCGCTTGGTAGTGAAGTGCGTTCTCCCCTGTTCAATAATATACGCCTACCGTTAAACTGTAACTTAAAAATTCACGTCCTAGGCAAGGTGCACCCTACTTCTTTTACGTATCGGAGAAACGTGCTGTCTTCAGATAAAACAGTTATAGATGGAAGCAGCAGGTTCCACCGTAACATGGAACATTTCTGTCGGGCTACATGGTGTGGCATCTCACAAGACAGTATTGGTTAGAAGCCACCAAGAGAACCTAAAATATCTCTTTATATACTACAATGCAGCCACGAAACGAATCACTTCGAAATTATACACAATATAAGTATATATATACTTCTGAAACACACTGACACTTACTCAACAAAAGGACTGTGCACTCGTTCTTTCATTTCATCGAACATAAATATACGCTAATCACATATGGCATTGCAGGCAGTATTTATAAATCGCCTGTGTTTGTAATGAAATATTGTTCATTATACTTTAAAATTTGATGTGATATTTTTATAACGGCAAAATTTTCTGTGTGAAAACACATCCATCACGAGCAACATACACCCGCTAGCTACACGTTAGACAGGGCTCTCTTACGCGTACCTACCGAAATCTGTTTACTCGGCGATCATTCCAGATTTATGACTGTAAGGTTGGTGACTGGAGAAAGGGAAAGGAAAGTTGTAAACTTACCTCTCCTAAATTGACGAATCCGTGTTTATTCGCTATGGAATCTGCTACCTGCACTCCGCCTTCTATATGGACAGCCCACTGGCGTGAGAAATGTTGCTGTTCATCGGCCGTGCAAATCACAGTTACTGTCACCATTACCACCAGCAGAAATAACGTTCGACAACCGCTCACCGTCCCCACTTCCGCCCCACGTGCAGCTGAACAAAATATTAACTTCATCTTCCGCTCACTGCTCTGTTTAAAATTATGTCACGTAAAATACCTGTCAACGACGATGGGAGATTGTTAACTGAACAGCACTTTACTACTGTTCAAATTGGTTTCTCTTAATTTCGGTTTGTGCAAAAGACGCCGTTTTTAGTTCATTTGTTATTTTCCAGCAAACGCTCAACAACCAAACGACACTTAGGAACTTGACGTACTTCTAAACAATACAACCACGAAATCGCGTACACAAACGCACTCTTATGTTTATATTACAACTTCAAACGATAATTACATATTAATCGAATCCAGAATTATGTCACAAGTACCAACCTCACACTGTCATATACAATTTTTTTTTTTAACAAAGTGTTTCTTAATAACACTTCCTACTCAATTTTTTCCTAACAGTTCATTTACCTATTAATAATAAATTATTTTAAAATCGTGATTTATACACACAACACACGTACGGTATAAACCGAAAACAAAACTAAAAATTTACATCAACAGCAAATTTCACACGAAAGAGTACGATATAAACTTGTATTTGTTACGCGGAACATGTTGATAGTTTGATAATGTAGGTACGTGTATACAACCAACAGTACAGCACATTGTCCATCGTAACGTACTAGGCTAGACGATGCCCTCAGCCACTCTGACATCCGCGCCACGCACGGCCTGCAGAGGCTCTGACGGCCCCACTCCCGCACGCCGACACACACTACGTTCTTAGCAGTGCTACCAACATCAAGCACCCAAACATTCCTTTACAGCGGTGAGTATAAATCAATGCTGGTTCATTCAACAATGGTGCTGGCAAAAGTTCAGACAGAAACGAAGCGAAGAATATATGTAGACATATTACACATAATACGAAAGTGCAGACGTGCTTAAGGAGCAGCCGTCCTGGGGTCTCGTGCCTCGCCAAGCGGCTTCAATAGTACGACTCTTGAATTTGACTGACTGTGGTTTAGTCCTCCGAGTACAGGACTGATTAATAACCAATCTACGTACTTCTAAGTTCACCCTAGAATAGGCCATGAAGACTTAGAGGGGGAGCAGAAATATAGCTCGACTCTTTCTTTAACCTCGGCGCTAGATGGGGTTGGTAGTCAACGTCACGATCCGGCCGCCTTACCCCGGGGAAAGAGACAGGGTACCCATTGAATAAGAGGTTGGGTGTGTCCCAGGACCGACATGGACGGGTGCAGAAATTTTCACCACTACCGGGATCCGATACCCGGACCCCTAATTAAGTCTAGCAAACACATAATTAAAAACAAACAAATAATCCGAATCGTCAATAATTTGCTTGAACAGAGTCATCCAATAAGATATACGACCTGAAATACTGATTCCGTATAACTAAATCTTTTTTGAAAAGCTAACAGTTGCTCAGCTATTCCATAGCCTTCCTGCCGATTACTAAGTTCGTTAGAATAACAGTGATTAGCACAATCGGGGTTGCACTTCGCGCAGGGACAGGAATTTTTTCTATCACAGCTTTCAGATCGGCCCTGGGTCGCATCCAGTCCCCCACACAATGAGTATGGCGGTGTTCCCCGGAAGGTGGGGGGGCAGAATGCTAATGCAGTCCGGACGTAGACCTGACCACTCACCATCTAGTACCTAGGTTACGAACGATACACTGGCATTTTCCTTGATTAAACGTAGCGAGAATTTTACCTTTACCTTTATGAATCAACCATTGTCAGAAAAATGTAGAAGTTTAAAAAACACATGGCCTAATTTACTGAGATAAGTTTATAAGAAGATAAATTAAGTGGTAACCTGGTTTACTCGGCTCCTGTGAATATTATTCGCTAACACCGTGGGATGGAATCACATCGTTCCAAGTTTCAGTCCAATTTAATGCTCTAAAGCAGTCATACGTCTCTGTGTGTGTGTATATGTGTGTGTGTGTGCGCGCGTTTGTTGCAGCTACACAAAATCAAACCCCTTGGCATACACAGAACTCGACCCCTTAACTGGACCTCTATTCCACTCCGTGTTTATTTGCAAGTCTTGTGGGTAATGACTAATTAAATATTCTACAAAATTTTCCACGGATTGAAAAACCCAGACGTTGTACTCGTTCGGGTATCACGAAATTATTCCCAGAGGAAAGACAGGATTAATTGAATTGAAAGATTTTTGATATAAATAGAAAGGAACCGTTACGGTAATGGCACATCGACAGAGCGTCACATTTCTTGCTTTCAAAAAAAAACAGCTGAGTGGTCACTCTAAATTTAAAAACAATGTTCCACGTGATTTTTTTTTTTCGTGGAACAAAATCATTTTTATCATGCAAAAGAACGGGATATGCTCTTCGTTCAGCATAATGAGTGGAACAGCACATGTCTAAAAGAGAACACACAGCCTCTCTTCCGAACAAGTTCACTGTGATTTTGAATTTCTCATTGACTTGGTGAACATTTATTGCAGAATCCAACGTATTGTTACAACAGGAGTAACACTACACATATAATATCACACAAAATGTATGTTTAATTCCCATGTGTAGACTTTTTCAATAAAAGTTGTAGACTTTAATGAAATATTTTATGACGCAAATTCACTCGACACTGCGATACTACTCTAAAATAATCTATCATAATTTCGATTTAGTCTCACATAAACGACAAATCATTCCAGTAACAAAAAGTCATGAACCAAAATCAAATTCATCCAGCAACTTTTAAAGTAGACTCTAAAAGCCAAATTTTATCTAAATTCTTCAAGAAATTTAGGAGATGAAGCAAGAAGATAGACCCACGGCTGCGGTCTCCCTACAGTGAGTTCACGTGATGCTCTTTGTTTAAAAAAAACGCATAAAAATATACTCATCTGATAGAAGCTATACTGTTTATTTAAACATCGGCGACAAGAACATTAAACGTATTTATTTATTTGTTCTTTACTGAAGGACACCACAATTACATCCAATTAAGTGGTACGCAGTGCCGAATGGTACGACGTTGTCTGGATGATGAACTGGAAAGAATACGGCAAGAATCTCTCGTAGTCTGATGTACTACCCCGGCATTTACATGGTGGGAGTGAGAAAGGGAGGGAGGAAGTCCACAAACATTTCAGACAGGTGAGTCGGTGTGCCAGCAAAGAATCGAACTGGGCACCTTCCGAAAATAAGCCAGAAGCATTGCATCTTGCACCAACTTTCTTGATATTAAGCTCTCGGACTGGTTAAATGATGAAATGCGTAATATGTTGTAGCGTTCAATTCAAGAACACTTCTTTCTTAAGTCCTATCTTTTAAGCAGATTAAACACTTGTAATACGAAAATTCAATGGGTATAAAATATAAAATTATGTTATCATGAAATCTTTCAGCAAGATTGTTTCGTTCACCCAGCTATTGTTAAGTTCTGCGAATCTTTTATCATGAAAAATAATTGAGGAATCACATTTATGAAAACAGAGACATTTCCCAGGCCAGTCCATGTGGCATTTATTGCGAACAAAGTGGCAGCGGGACAGACTTCTCTCCGAGTGCTCCCCTTTTCCCCTGCCATTATCATTCCACTAATGTTACATAGTCTCCGACCACCAACGCAACGTAACCTTAGAAACTGTGCCCATTTTTAAACACAAATACGTAGACCCAACTTATTTCCAGTTTTAACCAGGACTGTTATAACCTCGAAGATTTTTAATTACTTTAAATTCCATCTCTTTACACAAGGCCCAAACTTATTTCCGTTTAAGTTAAGTTGGTGTGAACACCAGCTACGTTACACACGAGTCTTGTGGTCTTGCTCCCGCATACATTCATTTTTTGCTAGGGCTTTGGGAAATTTACAAGTCCTGCATCTGAACAGTTGCAGCACATGCGTAATAAAAAAGGAAGGTGAGAAATGTCAATGAATTTCCTGTAAAGTAATGTGGATTTTAATCTGTTGTCGGTTACATTCATACACGAAAAATTAACAGTTCGATCCATTTCATAGCCCCAAAATACAGAGGGTTTTCCTTGGTTCAAATTTGATATTGTGCTCCAAAGTGATCGGGACACGTACAGCACATAGTACAGAGCTGCGAGGATGAGAAATGATTAGAGAATCTTAATCGGGAGACTCTAACGGAAGAAATCATTCAAGAAGTGTGAAGTTCGATAGATCTAAATATAAAATTTTGGTCTGAAACACGGGGGAGATTTAGGCGTATATGGAATTAAATTGTTAGAATGATTTGCGGGGGGGGGGGGATTATGTTATTCGTTAAGTACATTAAAAATCCTGGTAATACTTAAAAGATGGATTTTTTGAGTTCGCATTTCGTAGCAGCAGCGCCATTCCGAAACTGTCAAGGAAGATTCTGTGTTTTGGAGTTAGTGTTTTAGTTCCGTGTGTTTTGTAAGCAAAGTGTTATGTGATTTCTTTAGCCCACTTTCTTTTCTTGCAATTGAAAAGAAATGATGCTGATGACATCACAACGTGTTTGTTTTCCCCATTTCAAATTCTGAACCAGTTCAATTAATTTAAAGAAAAATGGTAAGAACATCACGCCACTGCAGCCCACCAAAACGCAGTACTTCTTAATTTCGTACAGTCAACTTGGTGGACGTGCAATCTGTGAAGTGGGATGCGATATGCGAACTGAGGCGTTCTGCCTGGCGAAAAACCAGAGGCCTTTGCTAAGACTCAGCCTTTTTGTTAGTAATTACGTTAAAAAATCATACATACATGCATGCATGCGTACATGAATGCACTCATACATACATACATGGATGCATGCATACACACATACATACATACATACATACATGGATGCACGCATGCATGCATACACACACACATACATACATACATGGATGCATGTATGCAGACATACATACATATATGCATACATAAATACATACATACATGGATGCATGCATGCATGCAAACATACACACATACATACATACATACATACACACGTACCTCGTACATGCGTGTATATACATACATACATATATGGATGGATGTATGCATTCAAACACACACACATACACACATACATACATGCATACATACATGGATGCATGCAAACATACACACATACATACATACATATATACACACATACATACGTAAATACATATATACATACATTCATTCATTCATACGTACGTACATACATACCTCGTACATGCGTGTATACATATATATATATATGTACATATATACCGCGTGCATACGTGTACATACATATATACATACATTCATACATACACATACATACATATATACATACATACATGCATAAATACATACATACATATATTCATACATACATACATACTTACATACATTCATACATACATACTTACATACATACATACATACATTAATACATACATACATACTTACATACATACATACATACTTACATTCATACATACATACTTACATACATACATACATACATACATACATACATACGTACGTACGTACGTACGTACATACATACTTACTTACATACATACATACATCTATACTTACATACATACATACAAACATACATACATACATAC
>Ga0123352_10001288_pt1 | contig 32883 bp, 27 predicted proteins | sample TergutLab28metaG_FD_89700 | JGI IMG/M metagenome (GOLD analysis project Ga0123352, IMG submission 89700) | Labiotermes labralis P1 segment gut microbial communities from Petit-Saut dam, French Guiana - Lab288 P1 | ecosystem: Host-associated > Arthropoda: Insects > Digestive system > Gut ...
AAAACTTACCTTCAATAGCGAACTTGCTCCGTGGCTGTATGCCTTTTTTGAGGAAAAGCACCGTCTTGGTTACAAGTATACCGGCATTGATGCACTTATTATGAGTTTAGACAAGTTTTTGATGGATAAAGACTGTAAAAACTCTCTTTCAAAAGAACTCGTCTTACAATGGGTTGAGCGAAAGCCGCATCAGAAAGTTGAAACAGTACGGTGTAACATCAGGACAATGCGTGTGCTTGCCGATTTTCTGAATCGTAACGGCATTCCGGCATACAAAATGCCAACCCTTCATTGCCACGAAAAACACATGATTTTACGCCGTACATCTTCACTTATGATGAAATTTCACGGATAATCACTGTGCTTGACGGCATGAAGCCTACGAAGATAAGCCCCAAAAAGCATCTTGTGTATCCATTGCTCATTAGGGTGCTTGCTTTCTGCGGTTTGAGGATTTCCGAAGCGTTAAATCTTAGGGTCAATGATGTGGACACCGAAAACGGTTACTTCATCCTGCGTGAAACAAAAAACTTCCAAGACCGCATAATTCCTCTTGATGACAATCTGAAACATCGTTTTGGTTTATATATGAACCAAATGAACTTCATTTCTTCCGAGGATTACTTCTTTCAAGCTCCAGATGGGTTTAGGTATTGCATTAGCGTGATAGAATGGACATTCCGCAATGCCATGTTTGAAGTAGGCATACCTTATCGTGGAAAGGGTAAAGGGCCACGATTGCATGATTTACGCCACACGTTTTGCGTGCATAGCTTGCAAAAGCTGGTGCAGGGAGGAAAAGAACCATACGCCGCACTACCAATCCTTATGACGTATGTTGGTTATAGAACAATCGGTGCAACAAGCCGTTATATTCATCTCTCTGCCGAAAGTTATCCGGCACTTTTGAAACAAACGGAAGCGTTGTTTGGAAACTTGATACCGTGGGAGGAGATGGATGATGATTAAACCAACTGATTTCGCTGTTTGCGTTACCGAATATTTTACAAAACACTTGGCAGGGACACGAAATTTAAGTTCAAACACCATAAAATCTTATCGTGATACTTTTTGTTTGCTGTTGATATTTCTGAGCGAAGAAAAAAACTTAAAGGCAGAAAAGATCAGCTTGGCAAGCGTCATGGATAAAACGATAGTTGAGTTTTTGGAATGGCTTGAAACAAGCCGCAACAACTCGGCATCCACAAGAAATTTGCGGTTGGCCGCCATACACGCTTTCTATCGGTATGTTCAAATGCAAAACCCGGATATGCTTTTACAATGCCAGCGCATAATTGCTATACCGCTAAAAAAGAAAGAGCGTAGGTCTGTTAATTATCTGCCCGAAAATACGCTAAAAGAGCTGCTATCACTTCCCAATCAATCGGACAAGTATGGACTTCGTGACACGGCGTTACTATGCCTGCTTTACGATTCGGGCGCAAGGGTTCAAGAGATAATTGACTTGTCGCTATCAGATGTTAGGCTTGATACTCTTGCAACCACACGGCTTTTGGGTAAAGGGCGGAAGGTTCGCATAGTTCCAATAATGGCTCCCACGGCGAAAATGATACAAAAATACATGGACGCATGGAATCTCAATCCCAAAACAAAGCCCGATGAGCCGTTATTCGTCAATCATCAAGGCAATCGGCTAACACGCCCCGGTATCACCTATATTTTGAACAAATATTTATCCAAGACGAAATCGGGTGATACCAAAGCCACGCCGCACGTTATCAGGCACTCAAAGGCAATGCACCTGCTCCGTGCAAATGTTGACCTTAATTATATCCGTGATTTTCTCGGACACGTCAACATCGAAACCACGGAAGTTTACGCCAAAGCCGATGCCGAGATGAAAAGAAGGCTCTCGAAAAGGCAAATATGGATATGCCTCTCGAAAACCAAACATCATGGCAGAAAAACGAAAACTTGATGTCTTGGTTGCAATCATTAAACTAAAACAGAGGAGATGATTTTTATTATAGCAACAAATTTTCGTTGCGAGCGGCTATTATCAGCCGTTCGCTTTTTTCTTTCCATAAGCACTTACTGTTCATTTCAAATGATTGACTTTATACAAGAAAGCGGCGTTATAACAGCAATGGTAGGGATGCTGAATGCCCCACAAGGCACAAAATTGTATGAACGCATGGAAAAAGAAGGCCGGATTTTAGAGGGAGAGTTTACCGGCTCTAACGAAATGGGTACAAATTTTGAACCCAAAATGGGAATTAGTACTCTTGTAAGCGGCTATCAGAGAGTGGTGCGCGCTATATATGAGCCTAAAAATTTCTATTATCGGGTAAAAATATTTCTTGAAAATTACCATCCTAAAGCTCACAGAAATAAGGTTAAGGGTTCTGGCTTTGGTACGCTTAGTGCTTTTTTTAAGTCAAGTTTTCAATTGGGTGTTTTGTCAAAAGGCAGGATACACTACTGGAAGCTACTTGGGTGGTCATTATCTAAAGGAATGAATGCATTTGCAAGTGCAGTTAAGTTTTCAATCTATGGTTATCATTTTCGTATGTGTCTTGATGAAAAATAAAAAACTGGCTTATGAACATGACATTTGGGAATCGATGAAGGAACCGAAGTTTGGTTTGAGCAGTGTGGTGAACAAGCTAAGTGAATATTATCCTATTAGCGGCGATGGCAGCCGTGGCAATTCCGGTTCCACCATATTCAACATGCTGACCCTAAGTGTATAACGCCCTACACTGCCGGCCAAAAAACCGGCACGAATTGTATATTCATCCCCTGCGGCAAGCTCGATTTTTATTAGCGCGTCCAAGCCGCTACCGCTGTCGTCATCGTGGGCAATAATGTTGCCGCTTGCGTCCAGCAGCCACAAATATGGGTCTACCACTCTAAAGGACAGGGTTTCTATTAGCCATACCCCACTTACGGTTGGGATGAATGAAAAGTCAGTTTCCCTAAGCACTACTCGCTCAACTTCCATGCCGGGTACAAAGTGGTGGATTTGATAATATGGCGATACAAACAATACGCAGTTATGCCCCCATGTATCAACTTCTATAAAATACTCTACACCGGCGGCAAGGTTTATTGTGACTCCACCCCATCTGCTGGTTATTGCAAAACTGCCGCTGCCGTCGCGTATAGTGAAATTGGTTGCATCAGACCCGGCCTCTATTACCCATGTGCCTGTGGCGGCTGGGGTAAAAGAAAGTAATGTATATTCTGACTCGCCAAACATTTCCTGTTGCCCGCCGGTTGGCGGGATTATGACGTAAGCTTGTGACAATACCGGTGCTAATGCAGGCGTTGGCAGGAGTGGGGGAGGCAGTGGTATTGGGTGTGGCTGTGCTTCTATTATTATATCTGCCGGGTGTGGTATTTCAAAATCATATTGTGTAATGGATAGGGTGAAATTGCCTTGATATAACCATTCTTGATTGCTTAGATTTTTATCCCAAACAAACAACACATATTCAAAACCTTCGGCAAGGTATACGATAATTTCGTGACCGGCGTTATGCCACTGGATCCAGATGTCGGCCACAAAGTTTGCGCGTCTGTCGGACACATTTAAATAAGGTTCCCAATCACTGCCGCTAAAGTCGGTAATTTCGAAACGCCAAAAACCTGACTCTGCCGGTATAAATGAAAATAACTCGCTGCCTTGCAAATCTTGCAGGCCGACTTGAAGTGGCACAAGCTCACCTTCAAAGTCAAGTCCACGCTCTCTAAGTTCCTCTATCGAAAACAGTGGGTATGCATTTTCGCTGTAAAAAATTGTTGCGGTCATTAATTCATATCCAACACCCACAGCCGAATCAATTTCTATACGATACGGCACACCTTCGACTAAATGCATTGTAAAAACTGTGCCGGATTCTATTCCGAGAGCAGACATCAATAGTAACCGGTTTCCAAGCGGGTCATAAATTCGTATGCCTATAAAACCGCTTATTTCAAAAGCCCAAAGCCCAGTTGTGTCGGGTGTAAAATAAGCTGTTTGCCTAAAATTAGCACTGTTAAAACTGCTGCCTTGCCCCGGGATGGTTATTGGAACCCAAATGGAACCCCAGTCCCAATTACCCCAATCCCAACTACCTTCTGGGCTTGGCAGGCGCACAAACCTGTCCACCAAATACACAGATAGCATGTACTGGCCGGTATTCCCGCGCCAAAAACCGGCTTCCAAAAGATAGTCCACGCCGCCGACAAGGTGTACTGTCATTAGCGCATTTAAATCGCCGCCGCTGTCGTCATCTTCCGCAATAAGTACCCCATACATATTACGAAGCCACAAACGCGGGTCGTAATTTTCATTGTCAGAAGTACGGAAAACCCAATAGCCAGTTACATCTGGTGTAAAAATAAACTCCGTCGTGTTGGTTATTTCTACGGATACTATGTTGGAAATAGGGTAGGGGAAATCTTCTGCAAAGGCAGTAGTTACCCCCAGGGCTGAAAAAATCAGCAAAACTAAAATACATTTTTTAATCATGTTTATGTGTCCTTTCTTAAATTTGCATGCAGATATTTTGTGTTACTCACGCTACCACTCCTGCACAAAATTTTTCACACAACAATGATTATATCATAAAATTTGAAAATCCCATCGTTTTGGTATAAAATACACCCGAGGTGAAGCACCATGCTTTTGCAATTACGAGACATTCACAAGGCCTTTGGCGTAGACGAAATTCTAACCAATGTGTCTTTTATAATAGAAGAGAAAGAAAAAGTTGCGTTGGTTGGCGTAAACGGTGCGGGCAAGACGTCCGTTTTCCGCTTGCTTACGGGGGAGTGGACGGCCGACGGTGGCACCATAAGCCGCGGCACGGGAATGCAGCTTGGATACTTGCCTCAAGTTACCAACGAGGATATAGTGTCGGAGGCCTACTCGTCTGAGGAAAGCGGCATGTCGCTGTACGATGTGTTGGACAAGGTTTTTGAGCCATTGAAGCTGGTGGAAGTAGAAATGCGCAGCCTTGAAGCGGAAATGGGCAGTTTGCAAGGCGACGCGCTTGAAAACGCGCTAAAAAAATACGATAAACTTAATCAGCATTTCGAAAATAAGGGCGGATACGAGGCAACCAGCCGCGTAAAGGGCGTGCTTAGGGGGCTGGGTTTCCCGGAGGTGCAGTGGAGCCAGCCATTTGGCAAGCTGTCCGGGGGCGAACGCACCCGCGCACTTTTGGGCAAGCTTCTGCTGCAACGCCCGGACTTGCTGCTTTTGGACGAGCCAACCAACCATTTGGATATAGAAAGTGTAACCTGGCTGGAGGAATATTTGCGTAATTTCCCCGGCGGTGTACTGATAATTTCCCACGACAGATATTTTATGGACAAAGTCGTGACAAAAACCATAGAAGTAGAGAACAGAAAGTCTGTAGTGTACAATGGCAACTATAGCTGGTTTGTGAAGGATAAAGCCAAAAGCCGTGAAATTGCCGCAAAACACTATGCCGAAAACCAAAAAATAATAAAGCATCACGAAGAAGTAATAAAAACCTTGCGTTCATACAGTACGGAAATGTTTATTAAGCGTGCCCAAAGCCGCGAAAAGCTGCTTGAAAAAATCGAAAAAGTGGAAAAGCCAACTGCAGAGCCGCGCACTATGCGCCTTCGCCTTACACCAAAGCTAAATTCTGGCCATGATGTGTTAAGCGTGGAAGGGCTAACTATGGGTTTTGGTGGCAAAACTCTGTTTACTGGCCTGGACATGGAAGTAAAAAAAGGCGACAAAACCGCCCTTATAGGCCCCAACGGCGTAGGAAAAACAACACTGATAAAGTTGCTTGTGCGCCAGCTAAAACCGCAGGCCGGGCATATTCGCGAAGGCGTAAATGTACGCATAGGTTATTATGACCAAAACACCGCGCTGTCCGAAGAAAAAACCATTTTTCAGGAAATGGCGGACACATACCCGCGTATGGGTCAAACAGAAATACGTACAACTTTGGGCGCGTTCATGTTCATTGGCGACGATGTGTTTAAGCCGATTGCCGCACTGTCTGGCGGTGAGCGCGGGCGTGTTCAGCTTGCAAAAATAATGCTGGCCGGTGCCAATTTCCTGGTGCTGGACGAACCAACTAATCATCTTGACCTATTCTCGAAAGAAATTTTGGAAGAGGCTTTGAGGGAATTTACCGGCACATTGCTGTATATCTCCCATGACAGATATTTTATTAATAATACCGCCACAAAAATACTGGACTTGACCCCAAAGGGACTGGTATCATATGCAGGTAACTACGACTACTATGTAGAAAAAAAAGCGGCGCTTGAAAGTATGTTTCCTACAAACGACGCTGCGCAAGCCGTCTCGCAAAAAGACAATTACCAACGCCGTAAAACTCATGATGCAGACGAACGCCGCCGCAAAACGCGCCTGCAAAAATTAGAGACCGAAATAGCCGAAACCGAAGCGGAAATAGCCATCTGCGATGCTAAACTATCTGACGACGAAGTTGGCCGCAATGCCGAGCTGGCGCAGCAGGTATTTTCAAAAAAAACGGAATTGGAAGAAAAATTATTGCAGTTATATGAAGAGGTGCTGACATGAAAAGGCCAAAAGAATTTGACAAATCGTCAAATGTACAATCGGGCATAATAAATTTCCTGCATTACATTCTGGGGATGATATTCAATTTTGCAATAATGGTAGTAGTCATTTTTGCGGTGTATTTCCTGACTGTAGAGGGGTTTAATTTTGGTACCCGGCTAGCGGGCGAAATGGTAGCCACCGGCGAAGACTATGAAATGGAATTTGTGCTGGATCAGGACACCCCGGCCACCGAGTTCTCGATTGAACTGGAATACCATGGCATTATCAATAACCGTCACCTGTTTAATCTGGAAGTATTTCTTATGGGTGGCGTAAGGGTATATGAAGCGGGAACATACACGCTAAACCGTAACATGACTAATTCGCAAATTCGCCGGGTTATGCGTGGCGCAGGCGGTGGAATTGCCCCCCACGAAGACATAACCATCCCAGAGGGCTGGACAATTGTACAAATGGCAGAGTATTTTGAATACCGCGGCTTTTTCCCCGCTCAGGAATTTATAGATGTAGCGCATGATATTGATACTTGGCGCTTTATGTTTAGCTTCTTGATGGGTACACCAGACCGCCCGAATGGGCTGGAAGGATATTTATTCCCGGATACGTATCAAATCCCCGTAAACCCAAGCCCAGGCGATATTATTTCGCGTATGCTGCGTCAATTTGACCGTGTTTTTAATGTAGACCTGCGCGACGCGGCCGACGACATGGGTCTTACGCTTGACGAAGTTGTTATAATGGCATCCATTATCGAAATGGAGTCGCGCCTTGCGCACGAACGCCCGATGGTTAGCGAGGTAATCCACAACCGCATAGCAACAAATATGAATTTAAGTATGTGCTCTACAGTTAAATATACAATGGACGACCCGCCAGACAGGCTGTCGATTGCGCAAACCCAAGTGGACACTCCGTTCAATACCTATGTGCATGCTGGCTTGCCTGTAGGGCCTATAACCAACCCAGGTGCCGCCGCGTTAAGCGCCGCGGTTAACCCCACCAACCACGGCTATCTCTTCTTTGTTTTATACCACTTTGACACCGGCGAGCATTTCTTCTCCAGAACTTATGGCGAGCATTCTGCCGCGGATGCCAGAGCCAGAGCCAGACAGTAGGAGGTAGCTTAAAATGGTCACTTCAATTAAAACCGCACGCACTCGCCTAAACCTAAACGGGGCATGGCAATTTGCATATACAGAGCATCCGTTGCCGCCGGACAAGTTAAATTTTAACCCCTGTATCGTCCCTGGCTGCATTGAAACAGATTTGCATGCCCTGGGCATATTGCCAGACCCTTTTGTGGGCATGAACCCCGTTACAGTTAACGAATTTGCCCAAAAGCAACATGTGTATTACCGCAAAAAATTTGAAGCATACCCTAGCGAAGGCACCGTACCATACCTCATGTTTGAGGGTGTGGACTGCTTTGCCGAGGTTTATCTTAATGGCAAGCATATCGCATCTTTAAGCAATATGCTTATCGGGCACGAAATAGATGTGGCGCAGCACCTAGCAGACGGGGAAAATGAATTACTGGTTCATATTCGCCCGGCACGGGAAGAGTCGCTAAAATATGATTATCCTCAACTGCTGTCCGCGTTGCCCGTAAACATAGAATCTTTATATATTCGCAAGGCCGGGCACATGTACGGATGGGATATAATGCCGCGCTTTGTTTCCGCGGGGCTGTACCGCCCGGTTACATTGGAATACCGCCCTGCAGAACGTCTGGACGAGTTATTTCTACGCAACCTTTCGATTACACCCAATGGGGATTGTGCCGAGCTAAAACTTTTCTATAAAATAAAAGGCGGCCTGTATACCAAGCGCAGCATAAAAATAGAAATGACTTGTGGCGGCTCTACAATCACACAAGAATTTGACCCATTTTTCATATCCGGCATCCACAAATTTGCAATTGAAAAGCCAAAGCTTTGGTGGCTAAAAGGCAGGGGTGACGCCAACCTGTATACCGTAACAGTCACCCTTTACTGCAATGACGAAGAAGTTGACAAGGCTACTTTCCGGCATGGCATTCGTACCGTTGCGCTAGAACGTACCGCCACAATAGACGCCAATGCCGAAGGCGAGTTTGTGTTCATAGTTAACGGCGAAAGAGTATTTTGCAAGGGTACAAACTGGGTGCCGCTGGACGCGTTCCACCACCGTGATATAGAGCGCATCCCCAAAGCAATGGACATGGTTGGCGACCTAAACTGCAATATGATACGCTGCTGGGGTGGCAATGTGTACGAAAACGAACTTTTTTACGATCTTTGCGACGAAATGGGTATGATGGTATGGCAGGACTTTACAATGGCCTGCGCCGTTTACCCACAGGATGAGGACTTTCAAAAAGTAATTGCTTATGAAGCGGAGTCTGTTGTAAAACGCTTGCGTTCTCACGCTTGCGTAGCACTATGGTCTGGGGACAACGAATGCGATCTTGTGTATGGCTGGTATGGCGACACCACAAACCCCAACACCAACGTACTCACCCGCAAAATTTTGCCGGAAGCAGTGCGCTTACACGACGGTACCCGCCCATATATCGCCAGTTCCCCATTTTTGGATGCGGAAGCCTTTGGCAAAACCCTGTATGGCAAAGATCATTATGTATTGCCCGAAGACCATTTGTGGGGCCCAAGAGACTACTTTAAGGGCGAATTTTATACGAAATCGCCCAGCAAGTTTGTATCGGAAATAGGTTATCACGGTTGCCCGTCTCCGGATTCTATTGCGAAATTTATTTCTGCAGACAAAATGTGGCCATTCCAAAACAACGATGAATGGGATTTGCATGCCACTTCACCGGTACCAGCGGTCAAAAATGTGTATGAATACCGCACCCAGCTTATGGCCGACCAAATTACAGAGCTGTTCACAGAATTCCCCGACAATTTAGCAGACTTCTCTTTTTGCAGTCAAGTGGTGCAGGCAGAGGCCAAAAAATTCTTTATCGAACGTTATCGCATGGCAAAATGGAACCGCACGGGCATACTTTGGTGGAACCTTATTGATGGTTGGCCGCAATTTTCAGACGCGATTGTAGACTATTACTTCGACAAAAAACTGGCCTACGGTGTAATTAAAAATTGCCAGCAAGACATATGCGTTATGCTGGACGAACCCACGGCCTGGAACCAGGACGTTGTAATTGTAAACGACACCCGCCACGACGCACACATTACCCTTGAGATAAAAGATGTGGAAACCGGCGAAGTAGTATTTGACGGCAGCTTTACCGCAAAGGCCGACGCTTCTACCGTGGTAGGCAAACTAAGGTTTAAGCGCAACCTAAAGCGCATGCTTGCCATAACCTGGACAGGGGACGCAAAAGGCAAAAACCACTACCTGGCCGGGCAGCCGCCGTTTGAGCTTGCACATTATAAGAAGCTATTGGCTGATTCAAAAGTGTTATAGAAATAAAAAACAAGCTTTACAACGAAAAATCGAGATTGGCTCGCGCCTTTCTCGATTTTTTTCGTCGTCAATGATTTCGTACATTGGCTATCTTCAATTTTATATCAATAATTTGCTTTATCAAGTCAATTTCCTTGCTTGTGTATGTTGGGTGTGTTGTGCGGTGCAACTTTCCGACTTCAAACACGCCCATGGGATGTTCGCGGCAACAAACGTGGATTGTTTCGGTGTCAATTGTAATGTCTGTTCCTTTGCATCCAAAACCGCAGTCATCACCACATAGCGACGCTGTTGACTTGAAATAATTAAGCAGGTCTTTGGCGTTTGGTTGCTTGCGCACCTCTGCGATTGCCTGCTGCGCATCGTCACTAAATTCTACGCCGATAGCGAAGTTTATGCGCCCGTCGCCGGTATAACCTTTGTTCGGTGTATTTTTGCTTGTGAAAATTCGAGTAGTTAAAACTGTTGTTTCGCCTAACTTGTACTTATTCCAATGGTAGATATAATCATTTCGTGCCGATATAACCGCGCCTTGCGGTATTTCGGTTAAAAGATGTGGAGTTAACCCTTTTGACAGGGCATAGTTATGCAGTCCAATCATATATGCGGCATACTCAGCGGGAATAAGCGGCTTTATGTCGCCAAGTGTTTCATCCACTCTTTTTTGCCAACCACGCTTGTTTGCGTCAATTTCGCCCACGCCGACTATTGACGCAAAGCGGCGGTCGCCGTCAATATATTGGATAGATGTCCAATAGGCTTTTGTGTGATAAATTTCCACCCCGTCAATTTTAATTTTGTTGCAGGTTAATTCGTGCGCTTCATTCAAGTCGCCGTTAAATGAGTCAACATTTTTGTACACACTGTACGCAATGTTTACCGTTGGTATATCGAAAAACGCAAGCCCGCTGGGCACGTCGGTATTGGCGGGGTAAAATCTGCCTACAATGTGCGTGTCAACCGTATCATGTTTGTTTTCAGAATATTCCAACAAGCAATAATCTGAAATCAATGCCTCAGCTTTCGGCATTAATGGTTCAATTGTGGGAATAACCTTTTTGGGTTCATCATATGTTAACTTCCCGATAAACCGTGCGGTCCCAAGTGCTTTGTACTCAAAACTTTCTTGTACAAGTTTACCGCCACTCGTTGTTTCCATGATTTTGTGTTCCATGTTGAAACCTCCTCGAATAATAATTTCGATGGTGAGAGGCTCAAATGTCTTTAACGTATCGCCGTTTCGCGCTTGGCTTGGCGTAATGCTATGAAACCGCATAAATGCTTTAGAAAAACTTTCCGATGTGTCATATTGATAGCGCATTGCTGTATCAATTATTTTGCCTTTCGACTTCGCAAGTGTATGCCCTGCCTCGGTAAGACGACGAAACCGAATGTAGTCGGAAACAGTAACACCTGTTACTATCGAAAAAATACGACTAAAATTTGAATCTGACGCAAAGTTTTGCCTTGACACAGTCGAAACATCAATTTCTTCAGTTAAGTTTTCCTCAATAAAACGGATTGCATTTGATACATTTTGAAGCCATTCCACTTTTCCTCACCTCGTGCAATAATTATAATTAACGAGAGGTATTTTTTCATGTCATTATCCGCTTTTCGACGGCAAATTTCCTACATAAAATCCAAGTCCGCTTTTTTATTCATCCTGCATCACTACATGAATATTTCCGTCCTCTACATATGCCACACTAGATAGTATTTCGTGGAAAAATTCCCACGGTACAAACAGTGTTTCGTCATGCATGACCGGGGCAGATGCTAGCTCCATTGGGGCTTCCCTGCCGCGGAAATAGTTGTTTACGCCTTCGGTTACAATGCTGCCTGGGGCAATTATAACTTCGCTGCCATTATCTTCGACTAGATAGCCCAAAGCTTCTGATATGGCAACTATGGGCAGGAATATCGTGCCGGCGGTGCTGCATGTAAACGGTGTTGGCGCGTCTATCACTTCGCCTTTTACAATAATTTGCACGGTTTCCGGGTCAAACATGCTGGACCACAAAGCGTCGATATCCTCTGGGGAAAGCAGGGCCGGGCCGGTGTGCACCGCGTAAACATGTTCAGTTATGTCGGGCTGTGCTGCGACAGGCACATATTCCGTTGGACCTGCTGCTATTGGTTCCGCCTGTTGTACGCAGGCGGTGGTTAATGCCAACATGCCTGCCAGTGCCAGTGGTGCTAGAGTTTTAACGAATTTTTTCATAAATAAATCACCCTTTCTACTTATTAAACCATGCAACGGAGATAAACATTACACAGTAAAAAAAGAGTTGGCCAGGCGTCCTGACCAACTCTTTGCATATTATTTTCTTAATACACCCATTCGTACTCGCCATTTGCCTGTATGCCATAAAAATCGGCAAAGGTTAAGTCAAAAACGGATTTGTTTAATTTTGAAACATCGATTTTATTCTTGATAAGGAACTGCCAGAAGCCGCTGTGGGCGATACAGCCTTGCAAAATTACACCAACAACAATGCCATCGCGCATAATAATTTTTTCATATTTTGTTTTGTCCAGGCAGATTTCTGCAATTTCACCTTCACATGGTTCGGTTTTGCCAAGAGAAAGAGATGGAACCCCAAAATAGTTAATAGTGTTTTTTAATGCAAATACATCATCATAAACAGTGGGAACACCACACATGTTTTTTGCGGCAACTTCGCCCTGGTTCACTGCGTTGGGCCAGATGCCCGACAGCCCTGTTACATCCCCTGCCGCATATATATTAGCAATATTTGTAGCAAGGTGATTGTTTACAGTAATGCCATTATTACACACAATTCCACTATCGGCTAAAAATTTAACCGTTGGGGTAGAGCCTATTGCGACAATTACCATATCACATGATAATTTTTTGCCGGAATCCAACATGACAGCGGTAATATTGCTATTGGCATCACATGTTGCGTCGTTTACTTTGCACCCAAGATAAAAAGTGCAGCCTGCTTCTTCAAGTTTTTGTTGATAAACACCGGAAGCATATGTGTCCAAATTAAGTGAGAGTATAGAGTCGGACATGTCAACAACGGTAATCTTTTTATCTGTATCCGCAAAAGCATATGCAGCATCCAAACCTACTAAGCCTGCACCGATAATAACTATGTCATTAGCATTTTTAGCCCGTTCTTTTATAGCTTTGGCATCTGACAAATGGCGCAATCCGAATACATTTTTAGCATTGTGCGATTGAAGCAGCGGTAGTTCAAAACTATCCGAACCTGATGCAATCAGCAATGTATCAAAAGATTCCGAACTATCTGCAAAGTTGACCAGTTTTTTATCCGTGTCAACTTTAGTAACTTTTTTGCCACTGATCCAGCGGATATTATTCTTAGCAAAAAAGTCGTCACTAACGAAACTTAGCCCTTTTTCGTCACGCTCGCCGCTTATATAGTTGTGTAGCATACATCTTGAATGAACAGCGTCGTCGGAGGATATTATTACAATTTCGTCTGTGCTTTTGAGGTTGCGGATTGTCTTTGCGGCAGATATACCGGCGGCACCTGCACCGATAATCACATGTTTCATTGCGGCACCTCCCCTAGAAATATAGCATCGCTGCGGCAAGCTTTAACGCAACTTGGGTCTCCACCGTTGTGCTCACAAAAGTCGCACCTTACAACAACTGTTTTTGTCGCTTTGTCAGGTTTTATAACACCAAACGGGCAATTCATCACGCACATAAAGCAGGACGCGCATTTGTCTGCATCGTATTTTACAAGCCCTGTATCGGGGTCTTTTACAAGTGCACCGCTCATACATGAATTTACGCATTCTGGCTGGCTACAGTGGCGACAAAACAGCGGTACAAATTTGTTTTGAGCATTAAGCACAATCAAATTTCGTGATTCGTTGGTGGGGTTACTAAGATCCAAGCTATATAAATTCTTTGAATCATCTTTCCTGTGGGCGTGCATACAAGCAATTGCGCAGTTTCTGCAACCTTGACAGTTGTCGGCATTAATCATAATGCGTTTCATAGCTGTGCCCCCTATTCAGTTGGTAAATTTAAGGCTTTGCGTTTCTCTACAATTATATCGTCAAGCATATTGGCGGATTCTTCAGCGTCTACATTAATTAACACTTGTCCCCCGGTCAATTGCTTCATATCTTCGCACAGCACTTTAACTGCCACATTGCTGCCTGTCACAAATGGAGGCAACCCAAGATGAAGAGGTAAACCAAGGGCAAGAGCGAATGCTCCGTCGGCTAATGCTTGCTCTTCAAGCCATTGTGGTGCGGATATAACCAACGGAAGTTGAGGAATGTCGACGTTTAGTGCTTCCGCAATTTCGGCAGCAATAATTTCTAAGCGGCCGATAGCAAGGCATGGCCCAAAGTTAAGCACAGGAGGAATGCCCAGTTGTTTGCATATGGCTTTTAATTTTGGCCCGGCAAGCTCTGCTGCATCCGGCATCATAAGGCCGCAGTTTTCTAGACCGCCTGACGAACACCCTGCTGTAAGCACAAGGATATCTTTTGCTATTAACTCTTTGGTTAACGCAACTGTAAGCATGTCATGCCCGCCGGCGGTCAGGCTAGAGCAGCCTACCACAGCGGCAAGGCCTTTGATTTGGCCAGAGGCAAGCAATTCTATTAACGGCTGCCATGTGTCGCCAAGGAATTTTTTAAGGGAAACTTCGCTTAGTCCTGTAAGAGTTTGGTCGTTTCCGTGGTCTGGGAGCAGGTTCATAGGGACGTTGCCGCGGCGAGCCTTGTATGAAGCGATAACTTCGTCTACTATTTCTTCAGAAATTCTTTCGCGTTCGTTAAAGTTAAATTGCTTTAGGTCGGCATTTGCTTTTTTAGCAATGCTGTCCAGGCATATTTGCTTTATTTTAAACTCGTCACAAACGGTTTCGATACCCGGCAATGTGCAGTTAAACTCGGATAAAACAGCATCTATGCCGCCTGTTGCCAGCACCGCTTCGCTTATATAGTTATTGCCTGCATGGCCGTCGAAAATATCGGTATAATGCGCGCCACGAAGTTGTAAATCTTGCCCAACGCAGGTGCAGCCAACAATTTTAAAGCCTTTTGCCCCGGCAGCCTGTGCTTTTGCCACTACATCAGGCTGGGTTAGTCTGTCTTGCAAATGTACAAATACAGAATGTTGGTGTCCGGTAATCATGATGTTGATATATTCCGGTTTAATTACGCGAAGCCCAACCGGTGCCATGCGAATTTCTGGCTCGCCCAGCAGTACGTCATTGAGTAAGTTTGTAAGCTGTAAGCCATATAGTCCTGTAGAAATCCCCAGACGCAGGCAGTGCAATAACATATCAACAGGGTCAGAACTTAAGTTTGTAGAGCTTTTAACAACGCCGTTAACTATTTCTGATTTTGCGCCGCCCGGAAGTATACCAAGTTCTTCCCAACGTTTATAACGTGGTGCGTAAGTTAGTTTTTTCGTAAGATTCATAGTTTCAGAAACAGGCTTGTAAATGTCGGCCAAAATTGCATCGGCAACTTTAACGGCTTTATCATATTTATCTGTGCCGTCAATATCAAGAAGGGCGCACAGCCTGTCCAAAGTTGCAAGGCCTTTTAGTTCACCTTTTGCAAGAGCTGTATTTTTCAGGTTTGTGGCAGTGCCTTCTACAACATGTATGTAGCACCCGGAGCCTGCTGAAACTGCGCGTAAAAAATTGCGAGCAACTATTTGGTCTGCGTTCGCGCCGCAAATTCCTCTTGGGGAAGTAGGCGTTATACGGCATGGCCCATTTGAACATAGGCGGCAGCAAACGCCTTGAAGCCCAAAGCCGCATTTAACTTCTTGGGATTGTACCCTGTGAAAAGATGTTTCTACAGACAAATCTGAGATGAAACATCCTATCTTTTTATCTGCACTTGGGCAGGTGGAACAACTGAACTTTTGACTCATGTTGCACTCTCCTTTTATTAGTTATATAGTACATCCGCAATGCTTTTAGACTTCATTTCGTCAACCAGGAAATTTTGAAGGCGGATAAGTTCTGCATGAAATACACAAGGGGATTCCCCTGTATTAAGTGGACATAGTGCCCCACTGCGTAAACATTCAAACAAAAATAACCTTTCCTCCACAGCGTTAACAACATCGTATATGGTGAACGTGTTAAGCGGTTCAATTAACGAGTAGCCGCCATCAGGCCCGCGTTTATTTTGAACGAATCCAGCCTTTTGTAATTTTTTTATTATCTTATATGCATACTGATGGGGGATATGTTCAAGATCACATATTGTTTGTACTGTCTTTTTTTCTTCATCACCCAATGCACGTATGATTCTTAAGCCGTAATCGCATTCTTTTGTCAGTAGCATATTTTTACTACTCCTCCCCTAAACTCGATTATGCTCTTATAATAATGTACTTGACTAATCTTGTCAACTATGTTTTTCACACGAGGCACACCAAAAATTTGTTCTTCCCCTTTTCCCGCTGCAATGCTACAATGGTTTCATTCTAAGCGCGTCGTCGCGCTCCCCGAAGGAAACGGAAGTGGGATTCATTCCCACTGTAGTAGCGGGGCTTGGGGCAGCGCCCCATTTTAATTAAAGGGGACTGACTAGCATTGTCTAAAAAAACCGAACCACCAAAACAAATTATCGAAAATCATATAATAGAGCAACCAATCACCAACACGTTAGAGCTTAATTTTATGCCCTATGCCATGAGTGTAATTGTATCCCGTGCAATACCAGAGATTGACGGCTTTAAGCCTGCGCATCGTAAGCTTTTGTATACTATGTACAAAATGGGGCTGCTTAGCGGTGGGCGCATAAAATCTGCCGATATTGTTGGCCAAACCATGCGTTTAAACCCACATGGCGACGGCCCAATTTACGAAACAATGGTGCGCCTTACCCGCGGTAATGACGCTCTGCTGCACCCGTTTGTGGACTCAAAAGGTAACTTCGGCAAGCAGTATTCCCGGGACATGGCTTACGCCGCCAGCCGCTATACCGAGGCTAAGCTGGACGATATCTGTAAAGAAGTTTTCCGCGACGTAGACAAAAACGTGGTAGACATGGTAGATAACTATAACGCCACCACGCTCGAACCGCTGCTTTTGCCCACAACTTTCCCAAATGTGCTGGTAACGCCTAACCTTGGCATTGCGGTTGGCATGGCAAGTTCTGTATGTAGTTTTAACCTGCGCGAAGTTTGCAACACCACTATTGCGTGGTTAAAAAATCCCAACCACGACATTGGCAAAACCCTTCTTGCGCCGGATTTTTCTACCGGGGGTGAACTTGTTTTTGTACCGGCAGAAATGGAAAATATTTATCAAACCGGGCGCGGCTCGTTTAAGCTGCGGGCCCGCTACAATTTTGACAAAAAAAATAACTGCATCGAGATATATCAAATCCCGTACAGCACCACAATTGAGGCCGTGATAGATAAAATCGCAACCTTGGTAAAGACGGGTAAAATACGCGACATCAACGATGTGCGCGACGAGACAGACCTAAACGGCCTAAAAATAGCCATCGACATCAAAAAAACGGCCAACCCCGACCAGCTTATGCAACGCCTATACACGCTAACAACTTTGCAGGACAGTTTCAGTTGTAATTTTAATATTCTGGTAAACGGACGCCCGCGTGTTATGGGCATTGCAGAAATTTTGCAGGAATGGACAACCTTCCGCACCGGTTGCATAAAGCGACAATTGGTATATGATATAGATAAGAAGTCCGAAAAACTGCACTTGCTGGAAGGCCTTGCAAAAATCCTTGTTGATATAGACAAAGCGATAAAAATTATCCGTGAAACCGCAAAGGAATCTGACGTTATCCCCAACTTGATGAAGGGCTTTGGCATAACAGAGCTGCAGGCGGATTTTATCGCAGAAATAAAGCTGCGCAACCTAAACCGCGAGTATTTGTTAAACCGCGTCAACGAACGTGAATCCCTGGAAAATGAACTTTCCAGCCTAAATGAAACATTGGGCAGCGATGTTCTAATCCGCAATCTTATTGCGGCACAGCTAAAGGAAATATCGAAAAAATACGGCAAGGACCGCCGTACAGAAATTGTGACCGCATCAGAAGTTCCCGTACTTGCGGAAGAAACATTTATCGAAGACTATAATCTGAAATTATTCCTAACGGGGCATAATTATATAAAAAAAGTGTCGCTGGTGTCCCTGCGCGCGGCAGACGCGCAGTATCTAAAAGAGGACGACTACATTATACAGGAGTTGGAAACCAGCAATAAAGAAGAGCTCTTGCTGTTTTCTAACCAGGGTAATGTATATAAATACAAGATTTACGACTTGCCGGACAGCAAGGCCAGTTCACTGGGCGAATACCTGACAAATGTGCTGGAAATGCAGCCCGGTGAGAGTATTATCTATATCACCGCCGCCAGCGAGTACAAGGGCTATATGTTGTTCGCGTTTGAAAACGGTAAGGTTGCGAAGGTGCAATTTTCGGCCTATGCTACAAAAACAAACCGCCGCAAGCTGATAAATGCGTACTCGGAACGCTCGCGCCTCGTAAGTATGCATCGCGTTCTGGAAGATGCAGATTTGTATCTGCAGCGCGGTAAAGACAAAGCAATGGTTGTAAATTCGTCGCTTGTTCCTGTGAATACATCTAAAGCAAGCGGCGGCGTTTCGATATTTACCCTGCGGCAAAATACGAAACTTACCGCTATGCGCCCCGTAACTGAAACCGATGACATCGATTATTACAGAGCCGATAAGGTACCAACTGCCGGGCATTTTTTGCAGAAGCAATTGACAATCTAATAGCAGGGTCGTGAATGAGTATGGACAAGAAAAAAAGAAATTGGTCCCCCATCAAGGAGATGCTGTTTTCCTACCTTGCAGTTGCAAAGATTTTATACTACTTTAATACTATTATGGCAGTGGAAAACAGAGGCTTGGGAAATGTGGCAGAGGCTGTTATCATGCGGTTAAACCAAGATGCCATACTTATTATCGGTGTCGTACTTTTCTACTTTTTGGATAAATTTATTAAAGTCAAAAAATCTAAATACAGCACTGTTTTGGAATATTTTATATTCTATGTTGTTGGTTATGTAATGCTTATGGGCGTTGCTCTTGCTTATTTTGGAATAATGATTTTGATTTTTGGCACCGAATATGTATACGTCGACTCATGGGGCGTAATGGTGGGGTACAGCATTGTCTCCTACGGCGTGGTGGCAATTGTGCTAAACATCAAGGAATATTTTAAAGGCAAAGCAAAGCCCAAACCAGTTTATAGCACTGGTGACAAACTTGCAATGCTTGAGGTTTTGCACAATGCTGGAATTTTAACTCAAGAAGAATTAGCCAACAAAAAAGAAATGTTGAATAATTGAAGGAGCGATTAACATGCAAGATATAAAAGCCCTGCGCGAAAATTTTGACGCAGTAAAAACTGCACTTGCCAAACGTGGCAAGGATTATAACCTGGACAAGTTTGATGCGATGGACAAACGCCGCCGCGAACTTCTTCAAAAAACAGAAGATATGAAAGCGCGGCAAAACGCCGCGTCTAAACAAATACCCGTACTAAAAAAAGAAGGCCGGGACACTGCACCAATTATGGCAGAGATGAAAGACCTTGCCGATGCAATAAAAGCCGCCGAGCCGGAATTAAAAGCCGTTGAAGAGCAGCTTGACGCGTTTCTTATGGGCATACCCAACTCCCCGCATGAGTCCGTACCAGAGGGCAAGAACGAGGACGACAACGTAGAGGTTCGCCGTTGGGGAACACCTACGACATTCGATTTTGAGCCAAAACCTCATTGGGATATAGGCGAGGAGCTTGGCATTTTTGACCCTGCAACAGCCGTAAAAATAGCAGGCTCACGGTTTGTAATGCTGCGCGGCCTAGGTGCCAGGTTGGAACGCGCACTTGTAAACCTTATGCTGGACCGCCATACCGCACATGGCTACCAGGAAATTGCGCCGCCATACATCGCCAACCGGGCAAGTATGACGGGAACAGGACAGCTGCCCGACAAGGAAGACGATATGTATCACCTGTCCGGTACGGATTATTTCCTTATTCCTACGGCGGAAACACCGCTTACAAACATCCACCGTGACGAAATTGTTGACGGTGCAACATTGCCGGTTAAATACTGCGCATTCTCCCCAAGTTTCCGCAAAGAGGCTGGGGCTGCCGGCCGCGACACCCGCGGCCTTATCCGTATGCACCAGTTCCCAAAGGTAGAAATATTCAAACTTTCCCGCCCCGAGGATTCCTATGACGAACTGGAGAAACTAACTGCGGATGCAGAAGAGATTTTGCAAAAGCTGGGGTTGCCATACCGTGTGGTAAACCTATGCGCGGGCGACTTGGGCTTTAGCAACGCAAAAACCTACGACTTAGAAGTTTGGATGCCAAGTTATGATAAATATGTTGAAGTATCCAGCTGCAGCAATTTTGAGGCGTTTCAAGCCCGCCGTACGGGAATACGCTTCAAAGACGGGGCAGGTAAGCCCGTTTATGTACACACATTAAACGGCAGCGGGCTGGGCGTAAACCGCACAGTTGCCGCTATCATGGAGAATTTCCAACAGGCAGACGGCAGCATTAAAGTGCCAGAGGTACTTGTGCCGTATATGGGCGGGGTAACAGAGATACGAGTCATATGAGGAGGCAAATGTCATGAGATTCCCGGAACAATTTATTGCGGCAACACATGAATTTTGTACGTATGAAAAATACGTTAACGCGCCGCTAATGCGCAAGAGCTTTAATTTGACAAGCAAAGTAAAGGAAGCTAACATTTTGGTAAGTGGGCTTGGTTTTTACCAGCTATATGTAAATGGCAATCTTGTAAGCAAGTTACTTGCCCCGTATATTAGCGCACCCAGCGACATTCTTTACTACGACAGTTATGATATTTGCCCGTTTTTGCTTGAAGGCGAAAATGTAATTGGGCTAATCCTAGGAAACGGAATGCAAAACGGCTTGGGCGGTTATATATGGGATTTTCATCTTGCAAGCTGGCGCAGCGCACCAAAGGCGGCTCTTGGGCTAAACCTAACCTATGAAAACGGCGAAATATTTGAACTAACCGCAGACGAAAGTTTTCTTACAAGCCCGTCGCCAATTTATTTTGACGATTTGCGCAGCGGCGAGTATTACGACGCAAGGTTAGAGCAGCCGGGCTGGAGCGAGCCGGGGTTTGACGCAAGCAACTGGAAACAGGCCTTATTAGCCACATCCCCCGGAGGGGAAAAGCGCCTGTGTATGGCAGATCCAATTGTTGTAACCGGGGAAATGAAACCCGTGTCTATTACAAAACAAGATGACGGATACCTTTACGACTTTGGCATTAACGAGGCGGGTTTGACCCGTTTAAACATAACAGGCTTAGCCGGGCAGGAAATAACCCTATCACACAAGGAAAATGCTCCAAATTACGGCGCGGAATTTTCAAACGAAAAGTTCCAGCCCCCCGGATATGCCCAAACAGATAAATATATTTGCAAAGGCGATGGCAAAGAAACATTTGTCCCACGCTTTACCTATCATGGCTTTAGATATGTAATGGTTACAGGCATTACGGAAGCACAGGCAACACCGGAGCTTTTGACCTATTTAATTATGCATTCCGATTTAAAAGAGCGTGGCGGTTTTACTTGCAGCGACCCTATCGCAAATACATTGCAGGAATTAACCCGTCGCTCCACCCTTTCTAATTTTCACTACTTCCCAACAGATTGCCCACATCGCGAGAAAAACGGCTGGACAGGCGACGCCGCCATTTCTGCCGAGCATACCTTGCTGAATCTTTCCGCAGAGAATAGTTACCGGGAATGGCTAAGAAGTGTTTGTAAGGCTCAAAACCAGCACGGCGCGCTGCCCGGAATTGTACCAACCGGCGGCTGGGGCTTTAAATGGGGCAACGGCCCCGCGTGGGACTGTGTGCTTACCTATCTCCCGTATTATGTCTACAAATACAGGGGCGATAAAACCATTTTGGAAGAAAACGCAACAGGCATTTTTAGATATCTTCATTATATACACCGCAGCCAGGATGAAAAGGGCTTGATAGAGCTGGGCTTGGGGGACTGGTGCCCGCCCGGCAGGGGTGCGGATCAATATAAATCCCCACTGGTGCTGACGGACAGTATTATCTGCTATGACATATGCAAAAAAGCAAGCTTTATTTTTAACGAATTGGGCTGGGTATCCGAATATCGGTACGCATGTGAAGTTAGAGACAGTCTATACATTTCTATCCGCAAGCATCTAATTGATTTTGATACGATGATTGCGGCAGGAAACTGCCAGACCAGCCAAGCTATGATTTTATACTATTCTCTTGTTGACAAAGAGCAGAAAAAAGCAGCCCAGGCTCAGTTGCTTCGTATGATAGAGGAAAACGGCGGGTTTATGGACACGGGTATTTTGGGGGCAAGGGTAATTTTTCATGTGCTGTACGACATGGGCGAAAGTGACTTGGCCTATAAAATGATAACCCGCCCGGAATATCCTTCCTATGGCAACTGGGTAGCCAGGGGCGCGACAACCCTGTGGGAGAACTTCCATCCGGATGAGGAAGGTATCTGGTCGCGTAACCATCATTTTTTTGGGGATATCAGCAGCTGGTTTATACAATGTATAGCTGGCATACGATACAATTTGAACGACGATGGCAAAGCTTGCATAATGCCTTCGTTTATTAAGGCTCTGGATTTTGCCGAAGGTTTCTATGACGCACCAGAAGGCAGAATTTATGTGAAGTGGATACGCAAAAATGACAGTGAAATAGAGCTTACCATTGACGTACCGGCCGAAACCGGCCAGGGGCAGATTATGCTGGAGAAGGGCTGGGTATTTGGATGCTCACCTTCGCCAGAAAACCATGCTAAGCCACTTAAAGGCGGAACTTATTTAGTGAAGGCTCAAGCATAATTGAACATGTTCGCAGATTTACACATGCATTCAACCTATTCCGACGGGAGAAACACCCCGTCGGAACTTTGTATGCTTGCGGAGGAGCATAATGTAAAAGTAATTTCCATCACTGACCACGACACTATTGACGCGCATAAATGGCTGGAGAAAAACCCGCAAAATGCAAATGTCAAAGTCATACCGGGGGTAGAAATAACATTGCTGGCAAACCACAAAATGCTGCATATTTTAGGGTACGATATCGACATACACAGCAAAGATCTGGAATGCATGATGCAAAGCATGAGTGCCGAAATAACCAAAAGCACAAGGCTCAATTTCGAAAAGGCATATCGCAATAGTATTATTTCGTATTCGTGGGAGCGCGTGGTTGAGCTAAACCCCGATGAATCGCGCCTTGGTGGTTCCCGTGTTATAAAAGCCATGAGTATGGACGGCTATAAATTGCCCGGCATGGAATTGGCCGAGTTATATCAAAAATACTTCCTTTGCACCAACCCAAGCTATATATGGCATACAACCCACACAGCATACGATGTAATTAACACAATAAAAGCGGCGGGCGGCATTCCTGTAATAGCCCACCCAAAAAGCGTCGGGGGCGACAGCACCGTGCTTGACCTGATCCGCTATGGTGTGCAGGGTTTGGAAGTGTATCACCCTTCGCATAGCTATCTGGAAACGGCAAAATATTTGCAAATGGCAACAGAAAATAAGTTGTATGTAACCGGCGGCTCGGACTGGCATGGGGTTAGCGATAATAACCCAAGCCATATGGGCAGGCCCTTTGCCGGCACGGGCCTTGAACATGGGGATTATGGGATATTAAAAGTGAAATGACAACCTAAAACAACAATACATAAAAAATAAACAATTCATACACGGTAAGTGCAATGGTTAAAATCCAGTCCCACCAATAGGTGCCGGTGTTGCGTATTTCCTTTATTGGCCACACTTTTATATACAAAACAATGCAAAATAGAGTGTACAAAGTGTAAACAATAAAAATTGGTACGATAATGGCAATGGGTAAACTATTCACGTAATACATTAACGTTTCAACTACATTTCCGGCCAATTCACCGCTGATGCCAGATATTCCATCGCCCTGCCGGAATGACTCAAAAAATATAAATGCTACGGGCGTGGCAAATATTAATATGACTATAATCCAGTCCACGGTGTTATAGATTCTATAAATGTTTTTGAGTTTTTCTCTTTTTTGTTCGGTCATTGTAGGCCTCCATGATTTGTTATGTTGTTATTCTATCAGGGAAGAGGAGTCCGAGATAGTGACATTTGTCATTATTTCTGACGCTAATTTTTTTATTGCACAAATTTTCCTGCTACGTGGTATAATTATCAAAAATACGGACAAAGGAGGCTAATCTTGTGCAACAACTAATGGGGCAGTATTATGAACTATTGCATGATGTCACATCAAAACAGAAGTTCCCGCTGTCATTTTTGGCAAACGAGCATTCAAATGTGGAAGAATGGCAGCGCACCGCCCGGGCAGAAGTTAAGAAGCTTTTGGCCTATGAATCGCCACAAACGCCATTTGACACACAAGTTTATGACGAGTACGAAAAAGACGGCCTGTTGTATCAACACGTAAGCTATGCCCAGCCGTTTGGGCCGCGTACTGGGGGCATTCTCATGCGTCCTGTAGGTGCAACGGGCAAGTTGCCGGGTATTTTGGGCCTGCATGACCACGGCGGGTTTAAATATTATGGCAAAGAAAAAATTACATCGCCAAAAGATGCCCCGCCACTGTTTAAGCACAGCCAGGCGCACTACTATGGCGGCAGGGCATGGGCATCGGAACTTGCGCTGCGCGGCTATATTGTTTTTGTGCCGGATTTGTTTATGTGGGGTTCCCGCAAAATTCACTTGAATGATTTGCCAGAATGGTATGTAAAAAGATTCGATATCGTAAGTGGGGGCGGCCCGTACTGGCTGAATGAAGAGGTGAAGCCAAGCTTCGACAGCCTAGAGGATAGCTTACCGTATCTTTCGGCCTACAATAATATGGCCAGTCAAATGGAGGACGATATTGCAAAGGCCCTTTTCGAAGCCGGAACTACTTGGCCTGGCGTAATGTTGGCGGACGACATACGTGCGTTGGATTTCTTGGCCAGCCAGCCGGATGTAGACACCGATAATATCGGCTGTGGCGGGCTAAGCGGCGGCGGGTGTCGCACCGTTTTCCTTGCCGCAATGGACGAGCGTATAAAATGCAGCGTATGCGTGGGCTTTATGTCCACATCAGAAGAATTTGCAAAATACAAAGTCTTTCACATGTGGATGATGTTTGTGCCCGGACTCACAAATCTAATGGACTTTTCGGACTTATATTCCATGCACGGCAAAAAGCCGACCATGGTGCTGTACGACGAAGATGACGAATTGTTCACCCCCAAAGGTCAATACGATTCCAACGACCGCTTGACCAAAATATACGAAAAAATGGGCGTGCCGGAAATGTACAGGGGTCATTTCTTCCCCGGCCCGCACAAATATGATGTGGAAATGCAAGAGGTAGCATTCGCGTTTTATGACGAATGGTTGAAATAGGAGGAGACAGTATGTGTAAATTACAAATTGGCCTAATTGGCTGCGGTGGTATGATGAACCACCACGTAACCGGCTTGCTAAAATTTGACGATGTAGAAATTGTAGCCGTTGCAGATGTACGCCCAGAGCGCGTAGAAGCAATGAAAGAGCGCACAGGCGCAACCCGCGGCTATGCGTCGCACAAAGAATTTTTTGCGGGCGAAAGCAAGCTTGACGCGGTGTACATTGCCGTGGAGCCAACCGCACATGACCAAATTGAGGAAACATGTATCCAGCGCGGCTGGCCGTTTATGGTAGAAAAGCCAATGACGCTGGACATGGTGCAGGCAAAAGCAATATCCGAAGCGGTAACGGCAAAAGGGCTTGTCACGGCAGTTGGTTTCCAAGACAGATACTTGGACATTGTTGCGCAAATGAAAACGGAACTTGCCGACATGAAAGTGGGCATGGTGTATGGCACCTGGCTTGGTGGCATCCCCGGCGTGTGGTGGTGGATGAAAAAATCTACTTGCGGCGGGCAATTGCTGGAACAAAACATCCATTTGGTGGACTTGCTGCGTTATTTCTTTGGCGAGGCTACCCAGGTGTACGCCCAAAATGGCAAGGGTCTGGTTTGCCCAAGCGAATTATCTAAAGACCTGCCCGCCTATGACACAGACGATTTTTCAACCGCGACAATCACATTTGAAAGCGGGGTTGTGGCCAATCTTATGTCCGGCTGTTTTGTTACGCGGGAAGGCAATGCCATCCGCAATGGGCTTACGATTATTGGCCGCGACAAATCTATGGAATACGCACTGCGCAACAATCTAACGGTTTACAACGCCAAAGGCGAGTGTAAATACAACAGAATGAGCGACCAAAGCGAAGCCCACGACCGCGCGTTCTTAGACGCGGTCAAAAAGGGCGACCCTGCCGCCGTGCTTTCCCCATACGCGGATGCATATAAGACTTTGCTGCTTGCAGACGCGGCCAACCGCAGCATGGAAACCGGCCAAGTTATAAAATTATAGGAGGTAATGCACATGAAATTATCACTATGTATTAATTCCGCCACAGGCCAAATGGACCGTGGCGACGCAATTCGTCTTGCGAAAAAGCTTGGCTACCCAGCCGCAGAGTTTTGGGAAGGTGGCGACCCGGCTTTTGACCCCATGCCATTTAAAGCGGCGCTTGACGAAACCGGCCTTACGGTTGCATGCATGGGCTTTGCAAGCAAATTAGTAGACCCCGCTACCAGAACAGAGTTTCTTGAAAGCGTAAAAACATCGCTTGCAAACGCAAAAATTTTGGGTGCTAAGGGTATTATCGTCGCGACCGGCAACGAAATGGAAGGCGTACCGCGCCAGACCCAACACGACTCCATAGTGGACGGGCTTAAAGAAGCCGCAAAACTTGTAGATGGCTCGGGCATTACACTGCTACTGGAACCACTTAACATATTGGTTAATCATATCGGCTACTATCTGGACAAAAGCACAGAGGCATTTGAAATTGTGCGCAAAGTCAACAGCCCATGTGTAAAAGTGCTATTTGATATTTATCATCAGCAAATATCCGAAGGGCAGCTTATTGCCAATATCACCGAAAATATCGGGCTTATCGGCCATTTCCACGTGGCGGGCAACCCCGGCCGCGGCGAGCCATACTTGGGCGAAATCAATTACCCCGAAGTTTTTGCCGCAATAAAACAAGCCGGATACACAGGCTACGCCGGGCTGGAATATTGGCCAAAAGGCGATGTAGAAGAAAGTTTGAAAAAATGTTTGGAGTTGTACTCATGAGTCTAGTAACAGACCTGTTTCTCAAATTAGTAAAATACGACACCCAGTCAAATAGCCGCTCCACGACATATCCCTCCACATCTACACAGCTGGACTTTGCCCAAGTTCTGGCGGAAGAATGCCGCAAAATAGGCTTGTCCGACGTTAATGTAGACAAATACGGCTATGTGACGGCAACCCTGCCGTCTAATTTGCCTGACGGCGCAAGCGCGCCAATAATCGGCTTCCTGGCCCATATGGACACATCTGAAGATGTTTCCGGCAAAGATGTCAACCCTCGCGTTGTAAAAGCATATGACGGCAGTAACATCCCACTAAACGACCGGATATCCCTAACCCCGGCAGAGTTCCCAAGCCTAAACAAATACATTGGCCAAGACCTTATTGTAGCAGGCGGCAACACTCTGCTTGGTGCCGACAATAAAGCCGGCATTGCTGAAATCTTAACAGCTATGGCGCAAATGCTTGCCGACCCAAGCATACCGCATGGTAAAATCCGCATTGCGTTCACCCCGGACGAAGAAATAGGCAGCGGTGTAGAGCATTTCGATGTCAATGCCTTCGGGTGCGATTTTGCGTACACTCTGGACGGCGGCGAAATTGGCGAAATAGTGACCGAATCTTTTAACGCCAGCCAGGCTAAATTCACAATAACAGGCAAAAGTGTACACCCCGGCGCATCTAAGGGCATAATAATTAACGCCGCACTAATTGCGGGCGAAATCATTGCCGCATTGCCCCAAGACGAAACACCCGCAACCACCGAAGGTTACGAGGGCTTTTATCATTTAAGCAACCTGCGCGGCGGTGTAGAAAGTGCGGAACTTATTTACATCCTGCGCGACCATGACTTGTCAATTCTAAAAAAACGCGAGGCATTTGTAACTGCGCTGGCAGAAAAACTCAACAACAAATACAGCGCGGGCACAGTAGCTCTGGAGTTAAAAGAGCAGTATTTTAATATGCACGAGATATTAAAAGACCGGCCGGAAATTGCACAAATAGCAAAAGATGCAATAATTGAAGCAGGAATAACCCCAATTGTACGCCCAATACGCGGCGGCACAGACGGCTCACGTCTAACATTTATGGGCCTGCCATGCCCCAATATTTTTGCTGGCGGCCACAACGCACATGGCCCGTACGAGTATGTACCTATTCCGTCGATGGAAGCGGCAGTACAGGTTGTGATTAATATTGCAAAAGCGGTTGTCAACTGGTAGGGCCTCCCTGCCAGTTGATTTCAATTTTAATGATGGAGAAAGGAATGTAATCAATTATGAGCAAGAAAAATATCAAAGCTATAGAGGATTTGGTTAGTTCACCCGCATATACAGACCCTGTCGCAGCATATGTTGCAACAATGGAAGCTCTTAACGCGCCACCAGACCATAAGTCTGCTACCACCCAGCAATGGGATAAGCTATATGAAGTTGCACAAAATATTTTTGTCGCAGAGCCTTGGAAGTACTTGTATAATAATGACCGTATAGCTCTTCTGTTGCCGGGGCGTGACGAGCCTGTGTATATTGTGGTTATGGGAAATGGCGGAATGACTTATGGCATTGGTATTTATCCGGGCTATGTAGCATTGGCTGGGATAAACAAAATGGAAGAATCATTGGGGAATACGTCTGTCATGTTTGAGCAACACTGCATAAACCTATATTATGGCGACCGCGAAGAACTTGAAGCCAGCGACAGAAAAGTGATAAAAGAGCTTGGCCTTAAATTCCGCGGGAAAAATTGCTGGCCATATTTTCGCTCCATGCTGCCGGGGTTTGTCCCCTGGACTTTAAACTACGACGAGGCCGAACTTGCAATAACGGCTTTACAAAATTTTTTCATGGCGTTTCGTGCGTATGGGCAAGAGGCCATGGAGGTTGACTTTGAAAATGGTGAGACTTTGTTGCGCTTTTATGACCCAGAAACCGCCATGTGGTGTAACGCACCTGTTAAAATGCCGCCTGCGCCCATTATACAGCCAAAGCTATTCTTCTCCGATGATGAACTAATTTTGCAGCTAAAAAAGAAAAAGAAAAGCACGACGCAGCTTGGTCTTAGCATTTCGCATATACCTGCTCCGGTACAAGAGAATAAAAACGAAAGGCCACGAATCCCTATCGTAGCCTTGCTGGTGGATACAAAAAGCGGGATGATTATCAACCAGGCAATGGACACAGATGCCCGCAATGTAAGTGCTTCCGCTGTAGACATGCTAATAGAGTATATTATTAGATATGGTCGCCCTGCATCCATAGCTGTTTCGGACGAGCTTTCTGCAAACTGCGTTGAAGATTTTACAGCCAAAGTAGGAATCAAGCTGACAGAAGGCAAGGCATCACAAGCCATGGAGCTATTGATGAAGGCTATGGGCGGCATGGACATGGATTTTTTGGATGATGAAGAATGGTCATAGGAGTTGATAAAATGACATCAAGGCAACGTGTAATAAATACATTCCGTTTTGAAGAAGCAGACCGCGTACCAATTAACTACGACACAAACCCGGGCGTTCACAATCGTTTAGCAAAAGCACTTGGCGCAAGCAGTTATGACGATGTGCTTGATGCATTGGGTGTGGATTTTAGAGGCGCGGGTGTAGGCTACAATGGGCCGCTTCTACATAAAAAGGTGGATGGCCTGAATGTAGACACTGTGTACGGGTATTATACAAGATGGATAGAAAACGACCATGGTGGATATAACGATTTTTGCAACTTCCCGTTACAAAACGCGAACCCGGAGGTTATTGCCAACTATCCCGTGCCAAACCCAGACGATTTTGACTATGATGGGCTAACCAACAAGCTTGAAAAATACAAAGATTATGCCATATATGCGGGCAACGCGAGTTTTGGCGACATTATCAACCTTACGGGTATGTTAATGGGTATGGAAGATACATTGGTAAATTTGGCAGTACAAGATGAAGCAACTCTGCATTATCTTGACCGGCGCATCGACATGCAGCTTGGCATCCTGTCTCGTATTATAGAAAAGTCTTGCCGCCGCATAGACTTTATTTGGCTGGGGGAAGATTTGGGCACACAAATAGCCCCAATGATAAGCCTTGACATGTACCGCAAGGTTTTGCGCCCGCGTCATCAACGTTTTATCGATCTTGCCAAGTCATACAACCTGCCGGTAATGGTTCACACATGCGGGTGTTCTAGCTGGGTGTACGAAGATTTTATTGAAATGGGCATAACCGCAGTGGACACCCTGCAGCCGGAAGCTGTAAACATGAGCCCATCATATTTGAAAGAACATTTCGGCAAACGCCTTGTGTTTCATGGCGGTATTTCTACCGCAAAACTAGCAACTGATAGTGTAGAGAATACGATTTGCGCAGTCAAAAACACATTGGCAACACTTATGCCAACCAATGGCTATATGATTGCGCCATGCCACCAAATACAGGATAACACGCCGGTAGAAAATATAATTGCTATGTATAATGCCGCCCACGAATTTGGACGATACAGCGGAAGTATGAGCCCTCCTACCAGTTGATTTTCTTTTTTACAGCTCTCAGCAATTTAGCGGATAATTGTATTTCAAGACCGTTATCAAATTTTAGTAATTCATTCCGATATCGACTTCCGCTACCCTAAACAAATTAATAATGACATTGCGGCCGCATTTGAAAAACATCTTATTGTCAACTTTTTTCATAACACCAGAGATGCTATCACGAAATTCCATATAGCTGTCTGTAGTGTACAGACGCAGCACATGTTTAAAGTCGGTAGATGTTTCAAAATATACAATGTCTGCACTGGCCACAGTGGCATGAGTATTTTTAGAGCTACCTCCATTTTGATACAGCTTGACCGAAAATTTATCGTGCAACAGCGTAGGGGTAGACATAAACCGTTGGTACGCGCTTTCCAAACACCCGTGTATTCGCTCTTCAAAGTCGGTATGGCTTTTTACTATGTAGTCCATCATTTCAATCCTATATTTTAGCAATGATAATTGCGATTCGCCATCGGAAGTTACAAACACAATAAAACCCCGCGGGTCATGTTTGCGTATTTCCAAAGCCAGCTTTGCGCCATCTATTTCGCAGCCAAGGTCTAAATCCAAAAAATACAGCCCGGCAATTTTTTCATTGCTTTGTAAGCAATCCAAAACATCATGGGGGTTGCTTGTTGTACATATATTTTTCATTGCAGCATCTTTGTCAAATATATAACTGTTAACACATGACTCAATTTTTTTGCGAAACATAGGGTCATCTTCACATATAAATACACTAAGCATGGCCGGTTCCCCCTCACATGGATATACTAAGGCTTTGAATAAATTGCCCGTCTTTGATACTGGTTTGGGCGGCAATTTTTTTGCTTTTGGATAATATTTGTGATGCCGCATATATTCCCATTCCGCGCCCTTCGCCCTTTGTAGAGAAGCCTTTTTGACTAAGCTTATTAATAGGCGGCGGGTCGTGACATGTGTTAGCAATCACAAAGTGCGCAATACCTTCATTTACTGTAACCATCAGGCTAAGCGTGGCATTTTCAACTTCATGGCAAGCTTCTATTGCGTTGTCCATATATATTCCAATAAGCCTGATAGCGTCCAACAATGTGCGAGGTTCTACTATTTTGACAGGTTCCCTTACATCAATTTTTGTGCTTATGCCCAAATGATTTGCATGGACAAATTTTACAAGAAACAGATTTTTAATTTCCCTGGATTCTATTCTGGCAAGTTTGGCTAAGCAATTTTCCATAGAAGCGGACGCAATTGAAATTTCGCCTACATAGTTGCTATACCAGCGATTCATTCCCTCCCAATCTTTATCATCTATATATGTGCGAAAATTTAACAGCAGATTTAAATGGTCGTGACGAAAAGTACTTAGCCCAAGAGACAGCTCTTCTATTTGTTTTGTATAGTCCTCCATACTGCGTACCAACTCTTCTTGATGGCGCAAGTCAATTTCTTTATACATGCCGTCCATATATGCAAGCTTTATTAAGATAAAGTACATAAAAAGACCTAATAGTGAAATGGCGTATACTGTGTTTAACATTGCTGTTTCTACCAATAAGTCTTGCAGAAAGGTGTTGGTGTAAAATATAAGCAGAGTGATAGTTGCCCCAAAAAACATATATTTAGATACTCTTTTTTTCATGCATTGGTCTAAAGGCTGTAATTTGGCATTAAATATGTGTCCAAACCAGTAGGCAATGGCAAAACCAAAAATAAATACAATGCTTGTATATACTGTACTCATTATAAGACTACTTGTAACCGCATCGCGTCCAATATATATAGTTTCCGGTGCGATTAGATAAATTATACTTAGTGTTGCACCTGATAAATTCCCGGACAATATCAATATCAAACTAGACATAAGTGCATAAGCAATACTTAATAAAAATGGTCTGGTTTTTCTGATTGTCACAATGAATAGAATGATAACCGAGAGACTATTGCTTATAATTGCGGCAATGCCAAATACCGGCACATGTCTGAACACAATGATAGCTACTGCAGCAAAAGAGAATACAACTATTAGAAGCTGTATTCAACTTTAGAAATAACGCTTTAAAAGAATGTGAAGATTTGAAATGAGCACCATGTTTTCAGCGGAATCAGTAGATATTTCATAATCCTTTGAAAGCCGACGAGAATTAC
>Ga0123352_10001291_pt1 | contig 32859 bp, 33 predicted proteins | sample TergutLab28metaG_FD_89700 | JGI IMG/M metagenome (GOLD analysis project Ga0123352, IMG submission 89700) | Labiotermes labralis P1 segment gut microbial communities from Petit-Saut dam, French Guiana - Lab288 P1 | ecosystem: Host-associated > Arthropoda: Insects > Digestive system > Gut ...
TAATTTCTGTGTTTAGTCACCAGCAATTATTCCCGAAAATGGGGGGTTGCTATCTTTTTTGAAAAAAACCTGATTGTTCCAGGGTTTTGAGATATAAAAACAGGGAGTGGTTGACACTACCAATTAACAAAAGGGGGTCTTGCTATGAAAGGGAAAAGACGAGACAAGGGCGAAGGGGCAATCTATCAAAGAAAATCAGACGGCTTATGGCTCGCAAGGTTTACGCCACATAAAGGCGCAAAAATAAAATACCTATCAGGCAAGACAGAACGGGAAGTAAAAAAGAAGCTAAAAGCCCATAAGGACGAGTTGTCCAAAAATGACTATGTAGAGGTTCAAAAAATTACTGTGCAGGAGTATATGAATAGATGGTTTTTAGAGGTCAAAATGAACGAATTAAAGCCCAAAAGTATTGATGCATTAGAAGTTACATTGCGTAGCCAAGTGTATCCGGCCATTGGAGACATACAAATTGGTGGCCTGACACCTAACGACATACAAGTTATGATAAATGACCTGACACACAAAGGCTATGCGCATTCCACCATCAAAAAAGCATACATGGCGGTAAATGCATGTTTCAAATTAGGGATCGAAAAAGAGGATGTTGTCAAAAATCCATGTCGCGGCGTAAGGCTGCCCAAGAATTTAGTGCGAAAACAGGACGATATAAAATTTTTCACCAAAGAAGAAGTTGATCTAATATGTACGGAAGCATTGACGCAATATAGCAATGGAAAACCCAAATACCGCTTAGGACATGCCATACTTGTTTTGCTGTACACAGGAATGAGAATTGGGGAATTACTAGGATTGAGGTGGGCAGACATAGACTTTAACAGCAAGACGGTGTATGTACGTAAAAACGTAGTGGTTGTCAAAAATCGGGATAGCGACGAGGATGGCAACGACAGCCCAAAATGGAGGTTATTAGAGCAGGATGACACAAAAACCAAAGCTAGTGCCAGAATTGTCACTCTTAATCAAAAAGCCATTAATGCACTAAAAGGAATACAAGAGTTTAACGGAAAGTTTGACCATGTAATGGCTAATTCAACCGGTAACATCCTAATCCCTAAAAATTTCGATCGGATGTTAAGAAGCGTATTAATCCGGTGCGACCTGGAGCCATGTGGTGCACATGTTTTGCGTCATACGTTTGCTAGTATGCTGTTTAAAAACGGCGTTGAGGCAAAAACGGTTTCTGAATTGCTGGGACATTCCGATGTCTCTGTTACCTATAACACATATATTCACCTTGTAAAAGAGCAGAAGCAGCAGGCCGTTGACATTTTAGACACGTTATAAATAGACCCTGTGACCAAATGAGCCTAGTGTAATAAAATACTAGACTTCTTGCAAAAAGCATTGTATAATTACCCTGTAAACAATTGCTGGTATAATATATTTCGAAAGTAGGTGCTTTCCATGAACATCGACGCTAAAAGCATTGAAAAAATGAAAAAATTAGTTGAAGATGCCAAGAAAGCAGGAAGGATTTTGCCTGCTGAAAAAGCCTTTGAAATGTACCCGCCAGAAGGTTCTTGGCACAAAGACGAAAGCGGAAAAATTACTGTAAAGGCGTTTTAACCTATGAGATGCGAAGTCGGAGATATTGTATGCGTCAACAACTTTACGTATCCAAACGGGAGCGATGGTTCGTATCATAATTTTGTAATAGTGGCGATAGACGAGGATGAACTAACTCTTGCTCATTTGGATTACTTTGGGTTTCTTGTTTCGTCTCAAATCAATAAGAATAGTGATGTAAATAAAAATTTCCCGTATAATGAACCAATTGACCCGGGTGAAGTAAGTGGGCTGCAAAAGAAAAGCCATGTAAAATGCGATGAGTTGTTCAACGTAAAACCCGATAATGTTTTTATGAAATTAGGAATGGTCACCGATGAACAGTATAACAAGTTTATGGAGCTTTATCATAAGTCTCTAAGTGAAGATTAGAATGTAACACATAACGTATGCCCCACTCATTTGAGTGGGGCGTTTTTTTGAGATTGAATTTTATACGTGCGTGTGGAGAGTGATGTGCTGTCGTTGCTACGCCCGGAATCTGGCGATTGTTATGATGTAAAGCACCCTAATACTCTACATTTAACTATATAGTTCACTATCTTTTTTATACAGAATTGGTTGTGAAAATTTCAGCAAAAGATGGTAGGAGGCAATGAGTATGATTAATTTTGATAAAACTCAATTATAATTATTTTGTAAATAGCCGGGCGACATCGATTGTGCTAAACTATAAAAAAACGGAAAGGGTGTTGAACATGAAACAAACAGCTATGGTTGTCACCAAAAATTTTAGGAGGGTGACTATACTTTAGCCCTCCAATAAAACAGGAGGATTTATGAGTTTAGGATTAGGTTGGATTAACCCGGAGGATTATTCCTTCAACTGTTTTTTACTCTTGGAGCGGTTTCAGCTCCAAATGATGTTTGGCAGTAATGATGCACAATGGAAACGCAATATTGGCATAGCGTTAAATGCGAACCCTGCTGTCATGTGGTATTTGAAGAACCGTTGCCCCGAATGCACATCGGTTATTGACCAGCTTGTAAAAGATGCCCCTGTCGTAAACGACAAAGATGCAATCCGCAAAGCAGAAGTCTACTTAATAGCTGGTGCAGAAGATTGGGTAATATACACCACGCCGGAAGCTATGTATGAAGGCTGTTGCTTTATAAAGGGATGGCGTAAAGAGCGTTTATTTGACCTTGCAGGCTTTAACAAAAAAATCGTGTTGGATGTGGGCGCTGGTTCTGGACGTTTGACGTTCGCCGCTGCCGAAAAAGCCGCATGGGTTTACGCAAGCGAACCTGTGGGAACGCTCCGTGAGTTTATGCGGGATAAAATCAAAAAAGAAGGCATAACAAATGTCCGTGTGCTTGATGGACTTGTGACAGAACTGCCTTTCCCGGACAATACTTTCGATATTGTTATGTCTGGCCATGTTGTGGGCGATGATTGGGATAATGAAATTGCAGAACTTACAAGAGTTTGTAAACCAGGCGGTTGGTTAATCGACTGCCCCGGTGATTCCCAGAAAAATGGTGACTCGCGTCCGGAACTTGTTGAACATGGGTGGGAAGAGATTTGCTATGTCGGGAGTTTTGGTGCTGCTGTTTATAATTATCGCAAACAGGTATGTAAATCGTAACTATAACAAAAGTAGGTTTGGGCTCATTTTGAACCCAAACCTACTTTTGTTTATGCGTCAAATTAAACTAGCTCGCAATAATATGTTCCAGTTCGCCAAGTGCTTGCTTTTCGTCTTCGCCATGGGCAACTACTTTAACGGTATTGCCGCTTTTTAGATCTAGTGAAATTATACCCATAATGCTTTTTGCGTTGGCAGTTTTTTCTTCTACTACTAGCGAAATATGGCTCTTAAATTGGCTTGCCAATTGTACCAATTGCGCTACCTTTGTAGATTCAAAAGACGGTCCTACTAAAATGGCTTTCTCATACAAGGTTTTCGCCTCCTAATTCAATGGGGCGCTGCCCCTCTCTTTTAACTTTTCTGCAATTTTACATATTTTTCGCAAGCGATGGTTTACTCCCGACTTGCCTATGGGTGGGGTCAAAAGTTGCCCAATTTCTGCAAGGCTGAGTGTTTCATTGCCTAGCCGCAGTTCCGCAACATCTTTTAGTGGTTTTGTAAGGTAGGATAGCCCTACCTCTTGCGCAATAAATTTTATTGCATCAATTTGGCTAAGTGCGGCATCTACAGTTTTGTTTATATTGGCTGTTTCAAAATTAACTTTGCGGTTAATTGCATTGCGTACATATTTTTCTACACGCATGTTTTCCAGCATAAGCAGTGATTTATGTGCGCCAATAATGTTTAAAATATCTGCAATGCTTTCTGCCTCTTTTAAATATACTACAGATTGCCCCTTTCGGGCAATCTTTTTTGGGTTTAATCCGAACCAGGAAAGAATTTCCAGTAATTTGTTCGCATTTTCTTCCAGAATAGTAAACTCTACATGATATGTTTTGCCGGGGTTAGAGATGATTCCACCATACAAAAAACACTCTCGTACAAATGCGCGTTCATATTCTAAGTCCTGGCTTAGTGTGTTATCGCTAATTAATTCTGCCCTAACGGTTTGGGAAAAAGATAAACTCGACATATGTTACTTCCTCGATTGGTCTTTGTCAATATCATGATGGTAGGTAACTGCGTGATACTCTTGTAAAATTAGAGTACGCTGTAACTCTTCTGTTAATGCGACAGAGCGATGCCGCCCGCCCGTGCACCCTATGCCCACAATTAGCTGGCTTTTGCCTTCGCTAACATAGTGGGGTATTAGGAAGTGCAGCATGCCCAAAAGGCTTTCCAAAAAGCGGTTGCTGACATCGTGATTCATAACAAAATCGCGGACGGGTTCGTCCAGGCCGGACATTGTTCTTAGCGCGGGGTTATAAAATGGGTTTGGCAAAAATCGTACGTCCAAAACCATATCGCACTCTTTGGGAATGCCATATTTGAAACCGAAGGATATGACATTTATTAAAAGCCTGTCTGTGTTGGTTCCGGTCGTAAAAATGTCCAAAATTTTGTCTTTTAGATGACGGGGCAAAATATGGCTTGTGTCTATTATATGGGTTGCTTTTTCGCGTACATCTTCGACAAGGGCGCGTTCTTTTGCTATTCCAACGCTAATCAAATCGTTTTGCGCCAGCGGGTGCAAATGCCGCGTTTCCTTGTAGCGTTTTAGCAAAATGTCGTTGTGGGAATCCAGAAACAAAATAGAATAGTCTATCCCCTGTTCATTAAGGCTATGAAGGTTGTGGGAAAGGTCGCTGAACATTTTACCGCCGCGTATGTCAAGGCCAAGTGCAATTTGGTTAATTCCCATATCGCGTTCATGGCAAAGGGCGATAAATTGCCCAATAAAAGATGGCGGCAAGTTATCCACGCAATGGAAACCCGCGTCTTCAAAAATTTTTAGCGCAGTGGTTTTGCCCGCACCAGACATGCCTGTGACTATTACTATGCGCATGTTACAACACCATCCTTAAAACCCTAACATTTTAACTTCTGGCTCCAGCCAAACTCCAAAATTTTCATAAACTTTCTCTTTTACGGCCTGTATCAAATTATAAATATCCTGCGCCGTTGCATCTCCTGTGTTTACGACAAAACCGGCGTGTTTTTCTGACACTTGCGCGCCGCCAATTGTGAAACCTTTTAGCCCGCTGTCCTGTATAAGTTTGCCTGCAAAATGCCCCGGCGGCCGTTTAAATGTGCTGCCCGCGCTTGGCATATCAAGTGGTTGCGATGCACGGCGTCGGCTGTTTAGCTCGTTCATTTTTGCGCGTATTTCTTCCGGGTTGCCGGGCTGTAATTGGAAAACTGTTTCTAAAACAAGTATATTTCCTTGTTGCACACAGCTTTTCCTGTATCCAAAACCCATTTCTGTGCCAGATTTTACAAAGGGCTTGTTATCAAATAAGGTTACAGATTCACAAAATTCGCCAATGTCGTGGTCATATGCGCCGGCGTTCATATATACCGCACCGCCAACAGTGCCGGGTATGCCGGATGCAAACTCGAAGCCAGTAAGACCCGCCTTGCACGCTACTTCCGCAACTTTGGACAGGCGCGCACCTGCCTGGGCACGAATCCGCCCGTCTTCCAGCAGTTCTATACCATTCATTTTGTTGGTGCAAATCACAATGCCGCGCAGGCCCGCGTCCGATACAAGTACATTTGTGCCGTCGCCTAAAATTTCAATTAGGTGGTTTTCCCTGCCAACAAAATTCCAAATTTCAATAAGTTTGTCCATAGTTTGTGGTTTGACAAAGATTTCTGCCGGGCCGCCAACACGGAATGAAGTATGGCGTGACAGAGGTTCCTCTTGTAAAAAGTCCTGCAAAAAATCAATACACATCATTAAACTGCAGCCCTCCGTTTTTGCTTGATTCATTTACGCTATTCATAACTCGTTGCGTAAGTGCATCTGCGGCGTTGTAGCCCATTTTTTTCTGACGGTGGTTGATTGCGGCAGATTCGCACAAAATAGCAAGGCTGCGCCCCGGGCGTATAGGAATGGAGTGGCTGTGTACTTTATTGCCAAGCAGCTCGGTAAATTCGTCAACTTGGCCTAGGCGGTCGTATGCGCGGGTTGGGTCCCAAAGTTCCAAGTTAATGATAATGTCAATGGCTTGCGTGGGTTTTATCGACTGTACGCCAAACATTTGCATAATGTCAATTATTCCAATGCCCCTAAGCTCAAGGAAATAGCGAATATTTTCCGGACAGGAACCAACAAGTGTTTCCGACGATACGCGCCTGACTTCCACCGCGTCGTCCGCAATAAAGCGATGCCCGCGCTTTATTAACTCCAGTGCCGTTTCACTTTTGCCCACGCCGCTTTCACCAATAATTAGCGTACCTACGCCGTAGATATCCAGCAGGCAGCCATGCATAGTAAGGCGCGGGGCAAGCTGGACCTTCATCCAGCTAATTAAGCTGCTGATAAAATCCGTTGTTGCCGATGCGGTGGATAAAATCGGTACGTCATAAAGTTCTGCAAATTCAAGCATTTCTGGGAAAATAGAAAGCTTACGGCAAACCACAAGCGCGGGAATGCCAAGTTCAAAAATTCGTTTCAGATTTTCTTTTCTAAATTTATTATCCAGTTTTTGCAGATAGGTATGCTCTACCATACCCATGATTTGCAAGCGCGTAGTATCAAAATAATCGAAGAAACCAGCTAGTTGAAGCGCAGGGCGGTTGATATTTGCCTGTGTAAGCAACCGGGATTCAAGGTCTACGGACGGGGTCAAAAATTCGAGATTAAACTCGGTGGCTATGCGTGAAAGCGGAACAGAATACCCTGTTCCGGGGGTGTTGAATGCGCCGCTTGCAGCCATGTTATTGTTCATCATCTGGTAAAGCTCCTTTCGCGAATATGTGTCATTGCGGACTTGATCCGCAATCTTCATGCTATAACTTGTAAGCCAAGTTCATAACTGTAACCATGGTTAAGCGTTATTTGTACTAACAGTGATAGGATTAGTGTTAAGAAACTCGTACACTGCTTGCGCCGCTTTTCTATTCATGGACGGCGCGTTTGCTAATTCGTCCAGCGCAGCGGTTCTGATAGCCTCTATGCTTTTGAAATGTTTGAGTAGTTCCTTCCTGCGGGTTGCGCCAATACCGGGGATATCATCTAGTATGGATTTTACCTGAGAATCTGCACGAAGTTTGCGGTGATATTCCAGCGCGAAGCGGTGAACTTCGTCTTGAATGCGTGTAATCAGCTTAAAGCCTTCGCTGTGGCGTGGCAAAATTGCTTCGCTGCCGTTAAACAGCAACCCGCGGGTACGGTGTCTGTCGTCCTTAACCATGCCGCAAATAGGAACGCTTAACCCAACAGCGCGCAATGCTTTTTCTGCCGCAGAAATTTGCCCTTTGCCGCCATCCACAAAGATTATATCCGGCAATTTGCTAAACGCTTCATGTGTTTCTTTGTAACGGGTTAGTCTGCGGGTGATTATTTCTTCCATACCGGCGTAGTCGTCTGGGCCAATTACGGCGCGCAGGCGAAATTTCCTGTAATCACTATTTTTTGCTTTGCCGTTTTCAAAAACAATCATTGAGCCTACAGATTCGTAGCCCTGGGTGTTTGAAATATCATAGGCTTCTATGCGATAAAGGGGAGTATCAAGTTTTAATGCTTCACAAAGTTGGGATAGGGCGGCTTGATTACGCTCGGCTTCTTTGCGGATATGCGCACCAAATTGCTGTATCGTAAGCTCCGCATTGGTTTGTGCAAGTTTGACCATGTCGCGTTTTTCGCCTTTTTGGGGGACGTTTAGGCTAACTTGCCGCCCCGCAAGGCCGCTTAGCCATTCCGCAATAGCTTCTGTGTCGGAAGGTGCGGATATCAGTGACAATTCTTTGGGAATAAATGCGGCCTCGCTGTAAAACTGCTTTATGAACGCCGCTAGAATTTCACTATCTAATGGGGCGCTGCCCCAATCCCCGCCGCTACAGTGGGAATGAATCCCACTTCCGCTTCCTTCGGGAAGCGGCGGAGCCGCTTTTTCATTTTGTGCTCCAACAGTCATCAAAAAATGCTCGCGGCCGGACAGCTTGCCGTCGCGGATAAAAAATATTTGCAAAAGTGCCTCGTCGCCGTCTCGCGCAATGGCAATAACATCGCGGTCGTCGCCGCCGGTTTCCACTTTTTGTTTCTCGGTCAGCAATTTTAGTGCGTCAATTGTGTCGCGCAATTCTGCCGCGCGTTCAAATTCAAGAGCCTCTGCTGCCGCTGTCATCTCGGCTGTTAGTCTTTCTAATATATGACTGGTTTTGCCTTGAATGAACCTTTCTGCCTCGCCCAAAAATTTATTATAGGTTTCTTCGTCAAAAAGGCGGTTGCATGGTGCTTTGCACTGCCCAATATGATGGTTTAGGCATGGACGCCCCTTGTCATAATCCCTGGGGAAAAGCTTGCTACATCGCCTAATAGGCCATAGCCTGTGGATTAGCTCCAACAACTCGCGAACGCGGCTTTTTGATACAAACGGCCCATAATACTTGGCCTTGTCCTTGCCGCGTCTGTTGGAATATAAAACACGCGGCAGTTTTTCCTTCGTTATTTTGATATACGGGTAACCCTTTTCGTCTTTTAGGCGAATATTGAAGCGTGGCCAGTGCAGTTTTATCAAATTGTTTTCCAAAACCAAGGCTTCGCTTTCGTTGTGTGTTACAAAGTATTCGAAATGGGTGATGTGCTGTGCCAGATGCTGTGTTTTTACGTTGTTATTGGAATTTTGAAAATAACTGCGTACACGGTTATGCAAATTCTTTGCCTTGCCGACATATATTATTGCATCGTTTTCGTCCCTCATGATGTAAACTCCCGGCAAATGGGGGAGTTTTTTTAATTCTTGCGGGATATCAAAATGCATCATGATTAGGGGATGGGTAATGGAGGAGGCGGGGGCAGTGTCCAGCCGCCTGGAGGCGGAGGTGGGTTTTGCGGATTGTGGTCTGGCGGGTCTGGGATTGGATCCGGGTCTGGATTTGGGTCAGGAATTGGAATATGTGGGACAGGCGTTAAAGTTAATGTCCGCGAATCATTCTGTCTGGCGGCAAGCGTAATGCTTATTATGCTGTCTATATAGCCTTGCATTCGCGCAACAATAATATGCGCACCTGGGTCAAGTTCATGCGTTAGCGGAGAAAATCCTATTGGTGCATCGTTAATAAAAATTTGCGCCCCAGTTGGGTTTGTAATAACTTCTAAAGTAGCCGTTGTACGCATTGGTTCTAAGTCGAAACGGACATTACTAATTGGCGAGTTGACTTGCTCGACTCGCTCTATCGTGTAGTAGCCGTCCCTTTGTACACGGATGGTATGCTCGCCAAAAGGAAGGGTTGCCGGGCTTGTATGCTGTTGGTCGGCAATAAAAATTTGTGCGTCTGCCGGGACAGTAACAATGTGCAAAGTACCCGTGCGCATTTCTATATTTGCAAGACTTAGCTCAAGCGTTTGACCTTGCACAATAACAATATTGTCTATAAATGTTTCAATATTGGCGCCTTCTACCATGACGCGGTGGGCACCTTCGGCAACGACTATAGGTTCATTAAGGTCAGCAAGTAAAAGCTGTCTTGTGCCTACAGTTATTATGCCATTTGATATAGAGCTGAAATTTGTAACATTCAAAAACCCATGCGAGTAGTCACGCCTTACATGCCAGGCTGTGCCGCGGTATTCAAAAATAGTTATGGAGTCTGCCGCGCTAATTTGGCTTATATTAAGACGTGTGTCGCCCTGCACCACCAAGGTTTGACTGTTGAAACGCAGTGGTGCGCCGCTGCCTACGGAAATGGTTTGGTTATCGACATTAACACGTACATTAGTGCCGGTATGCTCTCTTGCGTGTACACTTTCGCGGATGTTTATAATTTCTGCCGGTTCGCGTTCGTCATATGTGATTTCCACCAGCTTACCTTCAAAAAGATTGGAGAAGGTTAGTGAGCTGTTTTGCCGGTTTACAATTGTAGCGTCGTCTGAAAGCGGCAGCGTCCGTGTTTCCATATTTCCTGTTTCCCCAATATTCATGAGTGTTAAACTGCGTGGGGACATGGATATGCCTGTTATCATGGCTGTAAAATTGCGCTCTATTGGACGGCCCGGGCGTACGGCTGTGCCTTCTATGCCATCATCATTGCCATTAGAAACGGTTGAGTCAGGGGTATCAATCACAGGCAAATCGGTTACTAATCGTCTAATCCCATAAAACAGCGCCAGTATGCACAGCCCAATTGCAATCACAAGCAGCACGATATAAAGAATAGAAAATGTTGCTTTAATATCTATTTGTTTGCGATTGCCACTATTGCTGCTTGGGCCCGGGCGGCTTTGTCTGCTTACACCATTACGGTTTAACCTGCGCCGTTCGTCCGGCGTTAGTGCTCTTCTTGGCGGCGGCGATGGCCTTGTATCATAATTTTCTGCTTCTTCGTAGTCCTGATTTTGATAATCGTCAATTTCCTCTTTACCCGGCAAACGCTTTGTTTTGTCGTCTGCAATTGCTGCCCTTCTATCAGGTAGACGTTTTGTTGGGTAATCATCAAATCTGTTATCAGCCATACATATCTCCTTGAAATAATTTGACTTTTTCTAAGATTATGTCTAAGATTATGTCTAAGACAGTGTCTAATATACTTGGAGATTAAAAAAAAGGCAAGTGTTTAGAGAGGAATGTATCTAAATTATGTACACAAAATTTAAAGAACTGTATCGCGATACCGCGAAGTTTTTGAACAAAGAGGTTACAATTGGCGGGTGGTTAAGGACTTCGCGTAATAATAAAAATTTAGGATTTATAGAGCTAAATGACGGAAGTTTTTTTCGTGGCGTGCAAGTAGTGCTTGAGGGCGAACTTGATGCTAAGGGTTTGCCATTTGAAGAAGCTGTAAAACTTGGTGTAGGCGCGTGTATTACTGTGGTTGGCCAAGTTGTGGAAAGCCCCGGCGCAAAACAGCCATTTGAAATCAAAGCTAGTGCTGTAATGCTGGAAGGGGCCTGCCCCACCGATTATCCGCTTCAAAAAAAGCGGCATAGCAACGAGTTTTTGCGCACAATTGCGCATCTTAGGCCGCGTACAAACACTTATGCGGCGGTGTTTCGGGTGCGGTCAATTGCAAGCCATGCGTTGCATGAGTTTTTCCAGCAAAATAATTTTGTGTATGTACACACGCCAATTTTTACTGGCAGTGACTGCGAAGGTGCGGGCGAAATGTTCCAAGTTACAACGTTGCCGCTTGATAATGTGCCTAAAACGCCTGATGGCGCGATAGATTATTCCAAAGATTTTTTTGGCAAAGAAGCCGGCCTTACGGTTAGCGGGCAGTTGGCGGTAGAGCCATTTTGTCTTGCGCTACGGGATGTTTATACTTTTGGGCCTACTTTCCGTGCAGAAAACTCCAACACGACCATACACGCGGCAGAGTTTTGGATGCTGGAGCCTGAACTGGCTTTTGCGGATTTGGATAACTACTTGGAAACGGCTGAAGCCATGCTTAAATTTGCTATCAAATATATATTGGAGCATGCCCCAGAAGAAATGGTGTTTTTTGACCAGTGGATTGAAAATGGCTTGCTGGATAGGCTAAATGCGCTTGTTAATTCCAAATTTGCGCGTTGCTCATATACAGAAGCTGTGGAAATTTTGCTTAAAGCCGATAAGAAATTCGAGTTCCCAGTAAAATGGGGCATCGATTTGCAAAAAGAGCACGAACGCTATTTGTGTGAAGAGGTTTACAAAGGACCAGTTTATATAACAGATTACCCGCAAGACATTAAATCGTTTTACATGCGGTTAAATGATGATGGCAAAACAGTTGCTTGTGCAGATTTAATGGTGCCGGGTGTTGGTGAACTAATTGGCGGTAGCCAGCGCGAGGAACGCTTTGACGTATTGGAATCTAACATCAGGAAGTTTGGTCTTGAACCCGAAGATTACGACTGGTACTTGGAATTGCGCAAGTTTGGCGGCGTTAAACACGCGGGCTACGGGCTAGGATTCGAGAGATTTCTTATGTATTTAACTGGAATGCAAAATATCCGCGACGTAATCCCATATCCAAGAACTACGGGGCAAATGGCGTTTTGATCATAATAGGGCTCTGCCCCAACCCCCGCCATTCCGCAGGAAATGAATTCCTGCTACACTTCCTTCGGGAAGCAGCGAAGCCACTTTATTTTATAATGGGGCGCCGCCCCAAAGCGGCGTTTATTTGGAGGCAATAATGAGCAAGCTTATCATCCCACCGGGCTATAAATCCCGTTTAAATTTATATGAAACCCAAACCGCCATTGGCAAAATGAAGCGGATATTCGAGGACAAATTATCCGCCGCATTAAGCCTGCGCCGTGTTTCCGCGCCGCTTTTTGTAGAGCCGCAAACGGGACTAAACGACGACCTTGGCGGTACAGAACGCCCGGTAGAGTTTGATATAAAGGAAATTGACAGCCGTGTGCAAATTGTGCATTCGCTTGCAAAATGGAAGCGTATGGCACTACAACGTTACAAGTTCCCGGTAGGCAAGGGGCTTTATACAGATATGAACGCAATCCGCCGTGACGACGAGATTGACAATACGCATTCCATTTATGTAGACCAATGGGACTGGGAGAAAATTATCACGTCAGAAATGCGTTGCATGGATTACTTAAAGCAAACCGTAACCGACATAGTAAACGCAATATGCGATACCGCGGAATGCATGAAGGAAATAAACCCTGCGCTAGACGTAAAGCTGTGCCGCAATGTAAAATTTATTACAGCACAAGAACTTGAAGATATGTATCCCAATTTTAATGATAAGCAGCGCGAAAACGCTATCACAAAAGAATATAAAACCGTTTTCCTAATGCAAATTGGCGGCGCGTTAAAATCTGGTAAACCTCACGATATGCGCGCGCCAGACTATGACGACTGGCAGTTGAACGGTGATATTTTGTTTTGGTTTGATACGCTGGGTTGCGCGATGGAAATATCATCTATGGGAATTAGGGTAGACGCCCAAACTTTGGATAAGCAGCTGACCCTGGCTGGTTGCGACAACCGCAGAACGCGGGATTATCACCGGGAATTGCTTGCCGGCAATTTGCCGCTAACCATTGGCGGCGGTATTGGTCAGTCGCGGCTTTCTATGCTAATGCTGCAAAAAGCCCATATTTGTGAAGTGCAGGTTAGTGTGTGGGACGCGGATACAATTAATGGCTGCAAGAATGCCGGTGTAGAGTTATTGTAAAATTGGCTCTGATTCTATATTTCATTATGTCGCAGTCTAGGCTTGTGGAAATAAGATTTTGCTGGGCAAGTTTACGCACTTCACCAACGGATAAACCAAGCCTGTCTGCCAAAAATGTGCTAAGCTTTAGGTCAAAAAAATACTGACTGGTTAAATACACATGTAGCGACTCTTCTGAACCAGACTCTCGAGACCCATAGACACAGTAATCAACACCGGTATAGTCAATTACACAACCGCTTTGCTTTAATAATTGCCTGTCGAATGCGTATTGCCAAGCCAACTCTTTGTCATTATTTGTTAATTTGTCAAATAGTTCTGGCGTTAAATCACTGGGCTTTATGCCGCGCATCAAGGACAACTTCCAAGTAGTATCACATTTGCCGCATTTATAAATAAGCCATATATCAACTTTTTGGGAGTTGCTGTTGAGTCGAAACTTTTCGCTACAATAGAACCCCATTTTTTTATTGCATTTGTTGCAATGTTTAATCACAAGCGGCGTGTTGTTTGGAATTATACGCCAAGTTATTTCATTGTTCATGTTTTTTCACCCGCGTAAGTGTAAAGCGCGGCAGGTGAAACAACTACCTAAAAGATAAGGCAGAAAAATGATTGAGGAAAAGTTCTGTCATTGCGAGGAATAAAACGACGAAGCAATCCAGCAAGTCTAATGTCTCTGGATTGCTTCGCTACGCTCGCAATGACGGACACTTATTTCTTTATTCCCTTGGGTAATTATCCTCTGGATACTCTTTTCAGAAAGAAAATGTTCAAGGGCTAAATCTTTTGCTTTTTGCCCAAGTTTGTATTGAGAATATATTTTCTCGTTCCTTGTCTGTGTTTCGGTTTTTGAGTTGGTGTTTTCGCCCCAGAGTTTTCGTTTTTCGGTTTTTCTGGGGATATAAATATACTCACCGTCAGTATATAGCTGAATTAACGCAAGAACATCCTTTGGGAGGACATCCTTTGCATTTTTATAGCGCATAGGCTCCTCCCAATATCGATGTCTAGGGATGAGCAAAGGCTATTTGTTTGTAACTTTATTCAATTTTCGCAATAGCCTTTGCTATGCGCATTTGGCAGGGGTGGTCATAAAGTTATTGTCCTCTCTAATTTAATGAGACGCTGTCCCAAGCCACTATAGCATACGAGGCACAGGCCTCGCAGATAAAGTTTAATTATAATCATATTTTATTTCTGTTGAACCTTCCCAGCAAAAAAGGTATCATACATAATATGTAGACTTTCGTACATTGTCTATAACAGGGAAAGGACGTTGCAAATTGAATTGGGAATCTTACCGCAAGGAAATTGAAGAAAAAGGTACATGCCCGGAAGATTGGTACATTCTTGGTATAGATTTGGGTACCACAAATTCGGTTATAAGTTATTGGGATAATTCTGCCGGGCGGCCAGAAGCTATTGACGTATCCAATGGCTTTGGAAAAGTACCGTTGCCATCGGTTGTGCAATACCGCAAATACGAGGATCATGACGAGTGGGTTATAGGCGAAGAGGCCTACCGCTCTATGAAAATATATCCTGAAACAACAGTGCGCTCTATCAAGCGCAAAATGGGGACAAACAGTACTGTGCGCCTGGGCGGCAAGGACTATTTGCCGGAAGAAATTTCTGCAAAAATTTTGCTGGAGCTGGTTGGCCATGCTCAAAATTTGAACCCAAAAGCAGAAATTGCAGGGCTTGTCGTTTCTGTACCATATGACTTTGACGACGCGGCACAAAAAGCTACAATGCGCGCCTGTGAAATTGCCGGCCTTGCGGACAAGCTAATTTGCCTGTTAAAAGAACCAAACGCCGCTGCCCTGGCATACAATTTCCGCCATCAATTAAACCAGGGCGAGCGCATAATGGTATTCGACTTTGGCGGCGGCACACTTGATATCACATTATTTAATGTGGCGGAGCGGGATGAGTCCCGTATAAAAATTCAGGTGATAAGCCAAGGCGGCGACGCAGAGCATGGCGGCGACGATGTGGATACAGTTTTAATAGAAGCGTGTGGGGAATTCATTCATAAAAAAACCGGGCAAGCCGCTTCCGAACTGGCCATTGAGAACCATGTTGAACTCATTGCTAGGGCACGCGAAGCAAAGGAGCGTCTCTCCGGTGTCCAGCGGTTTCGCATTCCGTTCACTTTCTGCATTCCGCCCTTCGTGGAGCAAGTTACGCGCGAAGAATTTCATGAATTAATCAAACCTTTCATTGACAAAACTCGCAAGCTGGTACTAAAGGCCCTGCGCGAAACCTACACCGGCAGCCTTACCCCCGCCGATATCGACCGGGTGCTGCTGGAAGGCGGCAGTTCCCAAATGCCATGGGTGCGAGAAATGCTTTTAGATATTTTTAGCGACGAGTCCAAAATTTATTCATCCGAAAGGCCTGCGCTTGACATATCTTTGGGTGCGACCTACTACGCCGCTATGAAAATGGGGCTTCTTGCGCATCCTGATGTTGAATCAGAAAAAATTTCCGTAGAATTTGAAGTCACTGTATCTCATGATATTGGGCTGGAAATTGACAATGGAAATCGCAAATCCTTTTTCCCTATGATACGCCGCGGCACGTCCTACGCATTGGCAAAAAAAAGCCATGTGTTTACCTTGTCCGGCAACACCCCCGAGGAAATGACCGGCCTAAACCTGCGCATTTTAGAGCGTATCCAGCAAGACGACCCATACGAAAACTGCAAGCTTATTGGCGAATTAAGCATCAAGGGTCTGCCGGAACGCCCCAGTGGCAAAACAAAGCTGCGAATAACGCTGATGGTGGAAGAAGAAGGCGGTATGGTGCGCGGCATGGTGGAAGACGTTGGCTTTGGGGAAGAATATCCATCCATGGGCTTCAAGGAAGCATTTGATCCGGATAGGTTTAAGACTGCGGAAGTAGGGTAGGCCATAGCTTCGTCATTGCGAGCATAGCGAAGCAATCCATGAATATGCGCAAGCTCTGTCATTCCGGGCTTGACCCGGAATCTTTATGCTATAAAATTAAAAACCAAGTTTATCACTGTAACCATGGCAAAGCGTCAAATCAACTATGAGTGGTTTTATTCACACTTACCAGCAGTAGATGACGCACGATTAAACGCAGGAGAAAAAACAGATGACCAACAAAAATATTGAGCAAAAAATGTACGATATGGCTGTTGAATTAATCAACAAACGCTACCCAAAAGGCTGGGGCGGCGCGGGTGTCGTACGTACCGAAGATGATTCGTATTTTACAAGCATATGGCTTGATGTATTAAATGATTCAGTCTCAATTTGCATCGAAACCGGCGCAATGTGTGAAGCATATAAGCATGATAGTCGTGTAACCCATTGCCTTTGTGTACAGCGCGATGATGAGAACAATGCATATGAAATCGTATCCCCATGCGGTGTGTGTCAGGAAAGATTATGGTTTTGGGGCAATGTAATGGTAGGCATTACATCGCCGGAAAATATTTTGAGGTTTGCGCCCCTTTCGGAACTGCAACCACATCATTGGCTTAAACATGAACCGCCCGAAAACCTCGAGAACTACGATTATTTTCAACGTGAAAAGCTTAGACTAAAAGGAAACTAATTTATGGACATTTTAGTAATCCGCCACGGGCAATCCGAAGCAGACATTCTAAATGTAATAGAAGGACGCGCAGACTTTCCGCTTACGGAGCTTGGCCACAAGCAGGCAGCAAAAATGGCGGAATGGGTAAACTGCTACATGAAGCTTGATAAAATATTCGTAAGCCCACTGCAACGTGCGCGGCAAACCGCCGAAAAATTATCCGCTGCAACAGGCGTACCAATCGAGTTTGACGATAATCTAATGGAATGGAAAAATGGCCTGATTGCCGGGTTGCCTTTTGCGGAAGCCAACGAAAAATACCCAAAGCCCAACCCATATTTCCCTCATACCGTAGTTTACGAGCAAGAAAGCGATATCGAGTTTAGAGCAAGGGCAGAAACGGCACTGTCTAAGATAATAAACGAAAACTCTGCAGATTCAAAAATTGCAATCATCTCACATGGTGGGCTGATAGCCAGGCTATTCCAAAATTTTTTGAGGCTTCCCACAATTTCCGATGTAAGCATAGGTAGCGGCGACACATGCATCCATCATTGGAAAATTACAACCGATAGCAGACGTATAATTTTCACAAACAGCTTAATACATTTGGAGGTTTAACATGTTAACGTATCAAGCCGCCGCAATAAACGCCGTAAGAAATTACGCCGCACAAAAAACTGCCGAACATCAAGCATATGCAAGCAAAATGTGTGAATCATTTGATGTTAACCCGCAAACTTTGGTCAACAAAGTTTTAAACGCGCCAATCACAATCAATTTCCACCCAGATAGAATATCAAACAATGGGAAAACAATACTGGAAAACCTGATAGACTGTGGACAATATCTTAACCAATTTCAAACCGGCACTTCAAACGGCGGGACTGGGATACACAGCGGGGGTAATCGTTTTACGTTTGAACAAAATTTGTTTTTCGATACCTATCCGCAAGGTTCGCTGGAGCGCCCAAAATACGGGGCATTAAACTTATTCCGCTATATAGACGGCGCGTCTTCCCGTTTTGGGTCAAGTTTTTTCACATTAAGCCCACAAATAGTTGATAGATGCACGTTTGCATATGGAGACAGTGCGGCAAACCCTACCATGCTATGTACAAGTGACACATTTGTTGGCATAATAGCCGCAATGTTTGAAGATGTGGAACATAACAAGAGGCTGTTAAATCAAGTAATTGCCTATAGCGAAGCCGTACTGGCCATCATGCTAAACCCATGCAACGATTTAAAAGGTATAAGCAAAAATTTAGATTACTATATCGAAACACATATTCACGGCGATATTTCACTTGAAAATGATGTAGAGAGTTTTTATATTGACGATTCGTTTCAAGGGACTGTATATTGGTCACAGGCTAAAGAGTTATGCCAAGAATACGATATAGAATTTTATCGGATACCAAAAAGGCAAATGAAGGTTACAGATATCGGCGAATTCTTTAGAGGCCCGCAAATTCCGATATTGGCGCAAAAAATTGATCGTGTTTTTGGGAAAGGTACAGGCACTATAAACGCTGCCATAATTGGCAAAGCGTCACGCGATAGTCTAACGCATTACGAAAAATGGAAAGAACTTGGAACAGAAGCAGAGCTTTTTCAGTATTTTAAACAGCTTTGGCACATGGTTGCGTATTTTGGATAATAATTGAAAATGAATAGGAGAAATCAACATGGGCTACTTAGGAATTGACCTCGGCACAACAAACTCGGCCGCAATTATTTATAACGACAAAACAGACAGCCTTGACATTGTAAAGGTAGACGGTTCGGACGAAATACTGCCGTCGGTAGTATGTTATAGCGAAAATTCGGAAGAAGGCGCGACCGTAGGTATGGAGGCAAAATCTGGGGCGATAGTTTACCCAGAAAACACCGTAATCTCTGTAAAACGCATGATGGGCGGCGGTGAAAACATTAACATTGGCGGGGCAGAAAAGACTCCCGAGGAGATTAGCGCGGAAATTTTGCGTAAACTAAAAAAAGCTGCCGAAGAACAGGCAGGTGAAAGTTTTGACGAAGCAGTAATCACGCACCCTGCGTATTTTAATGACCGCCAAATTTTTGCAACCCAGCAAGCGGGCTTACTGGCCGGCTTCAAAAATGTATATTTATTAAGCGAGCCATTGGCCGCCGCAATCGAATACGGCTATCGCCAAAGCTATGCGCAAACGCTATTGGTGTATGACTTAGGCGGCGGTACCTTTGATGCCTGCGTTTTAAAGGTGTCTATAGACGAAGATGGACAAGAAATTTTCCAAGAATTATCCGACGTGGGTGATATGAACTTGGGCGGTGATGATTTTGACGCAGAACTTGTTCGCTGGATGAAAATGAAATTTACGGAAGAAAGCGGCGCAGACCTGGACACCCTGGACGCCGCCGAGCGTAAACGCGTTACCCAAAAGCTTAAGCAAGAAGCCGAGCAGACCAAGAAGAAGCTATCTGGCACAAATAAAGTTGCCGTACGCATTAACCCGCTGGTGATAATTGATGGTGTTCCCAAAAACCTTAATGCAGAAATTACCCGCGAAGAATTTGAAGCAATGATTCGCAAATATGTAGATCGTTCCCGCGATATAGTGGAAGAGGCGCTTAAGCGCGCAGGCGTTGCTGCGGACGAAATTTCTAAAGTGGTATTGGTTGGCGGCAGTACGCTAATCCCGATGGTGCGCCGCATGGTTGCGGGCTTTATTAAAGAACCGTATCGCGCTACCGACCCTGCAAAAAGCGTGGCAATGGGCGCAAGTATTTACAATTATCTAATCCACCTGCCAAACAGCAATGTAAAAGTGGGGCAAATCACGCGCCAGGTGTTTGGTACCGAAGCTGTTACAAATATTGCGACAATGGAGCGTGGTGCTATTCCTATTATACCAATGGGCAGCCCTATACCTACCAAAATTTCTGACAGCAATTTCGCCAGCATGAGCGGTGCCAGTCGTGTAAACGTAGATGTTTTCCAATGGGAACAAGGGCATGAAGAAGAGCGGCGCTACATTGGCACCGTAGCAATTTCTGGCCTTTCTGGCACTACACAGCTTGAGATAACCTATGCCATAGACGAGAACAATATATTCGAAGTTTTTGTCAAAGATATCGCCACCGGCAGGACAGAACGCGCCGAGTTTGACCGTACCCAAACCAGCGCGCCGCCTGTAAGAGAAGTGCACGGTGCAAGCGGAACAGACAAGGTAAACGTCGTGTTCCTGATAGATACCACCGGCAGTATGGACACTTATATTAATGGCGTAAAAGACCGCGCAATAGAATTTTCTAGCATTTTGGCAAGCAAGGGTGCCATGTACAAGCTTGGGCTTATTGGCTTTGGCGACTTGGGCGAAAAAGAAAAGCCAAGTGTCTACAATTTTACAGACGATGTGCCTAAATTCCAAAAACAAGTCAAAAATATCCCGCGCACATATGGCGGGGATATTCCTGAATCGTCTCTGGATGCGCTGGAAACTGGTGTAGAGCTGTTAAACTCCCACCGGGACGATGGTGCTGCGCGCAATATCTTTATATTAATTACCGACGCGCCGCCGCATGTCCCAACAGAAAGCGGGAAGTCAGTTGCGCAAATTTGCGAAATGCTGGAAAGCCGTGCAGTTACCACATATGTGGTTGCCCGTAAAGATAGGGAATCTATTGACGCATATGACCCGCTTACAAAGCCAAATGGCAAGTATTACGATTTGAACGACAAGTTCTTTGATATTTTAGACAATATCGCTATGAGCATTGCGGAGTTGATACGTCTGTAAGAAATTATTTCTTTAATTTTCTGGATTTTACGACCGAAAGTCCAAAGAGAAGCAACCCAGTAACAATTAAGTAGAGGACACTTATAATTGGAGTAATTTCAAAATCCCCAAAGCTAAATGAAGCACCTAGTAATTCTTGCATATATTCGACGTCGAATCCACCAGCAGCAGCAGTGTAAGCGGAGCCTAATGGTTTTTCCATAAGTACCTGCCTAAAAAGCATGGCCGAGTGGAACGGAGGGAAAATAACCATTACCGTTTGCACTGCATTTGGGAGTATGCCTATAGGTATATAAACCCCCATAAGAAAACCGGATAGTGTACCGATAATTGTACCAAGCGTATTCCATGCCCCTGTACTTTTTATAAATGAAATTAAAAAGCCAAGTATTGCTGTGCCTGTGATATTTGAAAGCAGAATTAACCCCACAAGCTGCAATAGGCCAAGCGCACTAGGCATATAGCCGCCAGTTATAACAATATAAGCCCCAAATCCGATTGCGGTTAAAGTGGTCATCATCACCCCTGTAATAAAGGGGCTTATTACATATGCGGTGGTAATGTGGCTTCTTTTTACCGGGGAGGCGTAAAATCCTTTAGCGACTTTCTTAAGCTTATCTGAAATAACGGCTTCAAATGACCCTATTGAAGTTGTTATTGAAGCTACAGCCAAAACCCCAGCCATTAACCAGCTATCCCTTATTTCGTCAGTGCCCCAATCTCCTTGTCCTAAAAACAGTGCAAATAGTGCGATGATAATCAAAATCGAAAGCATAGAAAAGAAAAGAGCTGATTTGTCTCTAAAATATAGTTTTATGTTGCGTTTTATAAGTGCTCTCATGATCTAATTTCCTTTCCTGTTATGCCGATAAATGCATCATCCATAGAACCTTGCAACACTTGGAAGCTGGCTATATGCTGTTTGCAATTTTCTAAAATAGCAATCGAGGCCATAGTATCGGGCAGTTTTACGATGATTATATCGCCTTCTGCGACATAGTATTCCATCCCAACGTCAAGAAGCCATTGCTGTATCAGTTTTGCGGCATCATCATTGTTGGGAGCGATCCTAAGTGAATCGCTGGAATATTGGGTTTTTAATTCTTGTGGCGTACCTTTTGCGGCTATTTCGCCATGGTCTATTACGATGATGTAGTCCGAATCCGTAGCTTCTTCCATATAATGCGTTGTCAGAAATACCGTCATGCCCGATTCGACTTGTAAACGCTTTACCGTTTCCCACACAGCCAGCCTTGTTTGGGGGTCAAGCCCGGTGGTTGGCTCGTCAAGAAAAAGGATTTTAGGTTGGTGTAAGAGAGCAGTTGCAATATCCGCTCTACGCCGCTGCCCGCCGGACAATTTTCCATATGGGCGATTGATAAATTCCTTTAGTTCAATCATACTTGCTACTTCATCTACTACATGTTTTATTGCGCTCTTGTTTTGTAAATATAGCCCCGCCCTAATAAGTAAATTCTCGCGAACAGTTAATAAGTCATCTAAAACACTGTCTTGAAAAACTACGCCGATAATTTTCCTTATGTCTTGTGCTTGCTTCTTTAAATCAAGGCCATTTATGGTGATTTTTCCGTTGTCAAAATCCATTAAGGTGCAAAGCGTGTCTATCGTTGTAGATTTTCCTGCGCCGTTTGGCCCAAGAAATGAGAATAGCTTACCCTGCTCAACGTAGAAGCTTATGCCTTTGACAGCCTCAACATCACCGTAGTTTTTGACAAAATTTTCGACCTCAATTATTTTCTTCACTCGATATGCCTCCATCCATTCTCGTTTTTTTGACATTGTTCTGCAGAAGTATATACTATAGCTACAGGATATGCAACAGTAGCTATTATAGACTATGTGAAAAAAATATTTTCTTCAAGTAGTTACTTGAAATGCGAAAGGACTTTTATGAAAAAAATCACACTTAGCATAAGCGGTATGACCTGCGCCGCCTGTGCAAAAAATATAGAGCGCGTGCTAAAAAAGCTGGATGGTATATCACTCGCGCAAGTTAACTTTGCAACAGAAAATCTAAACTTAGAATTTGACGAAAGTATAGTTACCATAGATAAAATATCTGAAGCTGTGCAACGGGCGGGTTTCACATTACACTTGCCCGAAGAAAAGCCATTGGAACAAAACAATGTAAAAACCCTAAAATGGTCGCTGATAATAACTGTGCCACTATTTATATTCTCTATGCTGCCTATGATTTTTTACAGCTTAGGCGTACAGGTAATCCCCCCGCGCTTAGACCCTATGCATTTCCCGCATTATAATGGGCTTATACAGCTGGTTGCTACAATCCCGGTTATGTGGCTAAACCGGGCCATTTTCCAAAAAGGGTTTCGCAACTTTTTTACTGGGGCGGCCAACATGGACTCATTGATTGCCAAAGGCACGATGGTAGCATTTTTGTTTAGCCTGTATATCACGGTCGAGAATTTCTTCCTATTCGGCACTACTCTTCATGTCACTATGGAAGAGTTAATTTTTATGGGGCGCAACCAGTTTTACTTTGAAACGGTGGCGGTAATCCTTACACTAATTACGCTTGGCAAATATCTTGAAGCTAAAACTAAGGGCGGCACTTCCCAAGCCATAAAAAAACTAATGGGTCTGGCACCCAAAACCGCAACAATAGAGCGTGACGGTGCGGAAATGGAAATCCCTATTGAAAATGTGAAAGTAGGGGATATTATTTTAGTACGCCCGGGCGGCAAAATGCCAGTAGACGGCGTAGTTGTAGAGGGCATAACTGGCGTAGACGAGTCCATGCTTACGGGTGAAAGCCTGCCAGTTAGCAAGCAGTCCGGCGATAGTATTATAGGCGCAAGCATAAATAAAAACGGCTCTATAAAATACAAGGCCACAAAAATAGGCAAAGACACTGTGCTTGCGCAAATTGTTAAGCTGGTGGAAGACGCCCAAAATTCTAAAGCACCAATTGCACGTATCGCAGATATTATTTCCGGCTATTTTGCGTATGCCGTGCTTGCAATTGCCATTGTGGCGGGCGTGGCATGGCTGTTGGCTGGCTATGACTTTGCCTTTGCAATGGTAATTGTCGTGTCCATTTTGGTAATTGCCTGTCCCTGCGCCCTTGGTCTTGCCACGCCCACCGCCATCATGGTTGGCACAGGCATGGGTGCAGAAAGCGGGATACTTATCAAAGGCGGAGAATCCTTGGAAATGGCGCATAAAATCACGACTGTTGTACTTGATAAAACCGGCACGATAACAGAAGGCAAACCCAGTGTGACGGATATTGTTGATCTAAGCGAAGGCGACGGACAGTACGACCCTGTCATTGCGGGCTTGACCCGCAATCTTCAGGCTGAAAGCCGTCAGCGCGGTTCTGACTTACTCCTCCTCGCCGCCTCGGCAGAAAAGCCATCCGAACACCCTTTAGGCCAAGCCATAGCCGCCCACGGATTAGAAAAATTCGGGCAACTTCTCCCTGCACAAAATTTCAATTCCATAACCGGCCAGGGGATAGAAGCCCATATAGAGGGCAAGCAAATTCTAATAGGCAACCAACGCCTAATGGATTCTTTTAATATAGACATCTCTAGCCTTGCAGGGGAAAGCGGTCGCCTTGCCTTCGAAGGTAAAACCCCAATGTATATTGCTATAAATAATACTGTTGCAGGTATTATCGCTGTGGCAGACACAATAAAGCTCACCAGCACAGCCGCCATAGAACGCCTCCACAGCATGGGCATAAACGTCGTAATGTTAACCGGCGACAACCGCCGCACTGCGGAAGCCATAGCCCGCTTCGCAGGCATAAAAAAAGTCTTGGCAGAAGTCCTTCCCCAAGACAAGGCCGAAAATATAAAACTATTGCAGGCAAATAGCAAAGTTACTAACAAAATTGCGATGGTAGGCGATGGCATAAACGATGCCCCAGCTCTGGTTCAAGCCGATATTGGTATTGCTATAGGCACTGGCACAGACGTAGCAATAGAATCTGCCGATATAGTCCTTATGCGTGGCGATTTGCAGGATGTAGCCCGCGCAATTCACTTAAGCAAAAAAACAATGCGTAATATAAAACAAAATTTATTTTGGGCATTTTCCTACAATATTGCTGGGATACCTATTGCGGCAGGTGTGCTATACCTTTTTGGCGGGCCGCTGCTTAACCCGATGATAGCTGCGCTGGCAATGAGTTTTAGTTCTGTATCGGTGTTATTAAATGTGCTTAGGATGAAACGCACAAAATTAACTTAAATACCCCGCCTTGATATTAGACCGCTTTGAAATACTATGCAAGGAATAGCGCAGTGTTAACAAAATTGCTAAAAACGCGCTGTACCCCGCAACACGATAAGCACGATACGCCATTTTTGCAGAATTGAGCCGCTTGCCGGATTTTGAGCTGCCTGTGAGGCGATATTGCAGCAATGGCTCATTTAGGCCATTGGCGCAACCAACTTTGCGCAAAATCAGTAGCCAGGCGGCATAGTCTTCGTGCATGTCGCCTTTTACATTATTATGCGGAAACGGGATCATTACATCTGCCCGCACCATAACGGACGAACAGGACATGATGTTGCGGCGCAGCAGAGACTTATACGAAAATTCCCGCTCTGCAGGTAATACATAGTTTGAAATTATGCCATGTTTGTTGATATACGACGTGGCGGTGTAAGTAATTAACGCCTTTGTTTCTTCTGAAAAGTGAAGTTGCTTTTCCAGTTTGTCTGGCAGCCATAAATCATCGCTGTCCAAAAATGCAAGCCATTGACCACGGGCTTTAGACATGGCGGCATTGCGGGTTGCGGCGCAGCCAATATTTTGTTTATTTGTATGCAAATGAATTCTGCAGTCCGCCGCGGCGAAATTTTTTATTATAGACGCGGTTTCATCGGTAGAGCAGTCATTGACAACTATTAATTCCCAGTTGGTATATGTCTGCGCCAAAACAGAGTTTATGCTGTCACTAATGGTACATTGTGTGTTGTATGCCGGCATAATTATACTGATTAATTTCATGATGCCCTCCGTTTATGTCTCCGATGTTGCAGGAAACCTGAAATGCTCTGGCAAATTCCAATTGCCACGGATGAAAAATGGGTCATGAGCCATGTCTGTAGGTGTCCAGTTGGGGGTCACGGATAGCCAGTCTGGGCAAAAACCGAATTCGATTGTATCTATTCCTGCGAACGGCAACCTGGTGAGGATTTCGTCCAAAGTGATTTTATTTTTGGATATTACGTCCACGAGAAAAAGTTTATTGTCTGTTTGCTGTGCAATTACTATGGCATTGAATTGTGGCAGATGGTAAATGGAGTTGTGGTATTGCATTATCAGATGAAACATTTGAATAGACGAAGCGTTTGTGCAGTCTACTAAGTTGGAGAATGCGCCACGGGTTTGTAGAGCATTAGTGACGATTTCGTCGTCTATGTCTAGTTTGATACAGTTTTTGTCATTGTGGGCATGAACGTTGGGAAACGCTTTGTTCATGTTGATACTGGCCATATACGTTTGCACTTGGCGAAACCCAAATTTGGGGTAAAAGTCTATTACACTTGGGTTTGCGGCAAGGTATGCCGGTCTATCAGGATATAGCTGCAAAATATGCTCCATCAGCAAGCGTGACAAGCCGCGTCCGCGCGCATTTTTGGCGGTGGCAACCGCACCAAACTGCATTGCAGGGACTTTCTCCCCGCATACCAACAGTTCGGACTTGAAAATGCATACATTAGAAAGCATTTTGCCATTTTCGATTATGGAATAGCTTTCGTAATTTTCGTCCCACAGCTCGTATTCGAACCATGGCTGGAACGAGAAGCCGAACACTTCTTTGACAAGCGCGTTTAGCATGGCTTCATATGTGGGGTTACTCTTGTTGTTCATTGTTATGGTCATAAAATTTACCCTTTCCTTAGCAATTGTAGCTCGTAATCATCGTTGGTTGCGTAAAAATTATACTTATTATACAGGCCAATTGCATTTTTGTTTAGCACGTCTGCAAGTAAAAATCCTTTTGTTGCGCCGTCCTTAACACCATAGGTAATCGCGTGCTCTACTAATTCTTTCCCATAACCCATTCTTTGATAAGCTGGGTCAACCGCAAGCTCTCTTATCCAAAGTGTTGTTCCCTTATTATATACGGAAACACAACAGAATCCTACAATTTTTGAACCTTTACGTTTAATTATGATACTGTTTTCATTTAACCATTCGCTGTACCATTGCGGCGTCTCGCCTTCAAAGCCTCTTGATTGAAGCCTGCATTTTTGAGAAAGTCTTGCGACTTCTTCGAATTCATCTGGCTTTAGGTATTCTATTGTGCCGATATTTTGCAACGACGCCATTGTGCCAGGTAAGTCTGTGTTGAAAAAATCTACAAGCATGAAAATTAGATTTTCATTGTTGTGTATTATGCGTGCATTTTTGCAGGCGTCATATTCAATATAGTTCATCGAAAAATATTTGTAGTTTTTTGCTCGCTTGGTTAGTGAGTTAAAATTATCTTCGCAAATCATTGTTTTGTCCTTTCAATTAAAGCTATTAGTGCATCAAAATCATCCGGTGCTGTTCGGTTTATTTTTTCTTCGCCGCATATCATGCAATGGTGGATAATTTGATAGCCTTTTTTACTGTGGAGCCTAATCCCTATAGGTTTTAGCAGTCCAAGACAATTGTTTGCCCTGTCTCCGGGCGTGTTATCTATGTGTATCGAATATAGGCAGTGAGGGCAATGATTGCGATAACTGCCGTTGATAAGCGAGGCAACCAATGCCCCGCACTGGATACAAATAAATCCTGTGTTTTCGGTTTTTCTGCTCAAATCGAGCCCTCCTAATATTTGATTTTCAAATATCAGAAGAGCGGGGTTTTGTTTGTTCTTAGCGTTTTACTGCTTCCGGGCTTAATAATAGAGAGGCAACAATTCTCCGCGACCCGCTATGCGTATTGGGTGCGAATACTTCCGCTTCCTGCTTCAAATGGACTTTATTTGTTGCACGCATGTCCACTATCCGAACTGCTCCCGGCTTTGATTCCGGGCAATGTATGACAGCTTCTAACCATCATCCAGCGGTAGGCGTTCATCTTATTTCACCGGCATTGGCGTCATCCCCCGTTAGTATTTGAGCTTGTTCCCCAAGGAATGCAATTTTCTTGCATTACAGTGCGGATTGTCTCCAGTGCTGCAATGTCAATACCGGGTAGCGCCAGCAATTCATCTTCGCTTTTTGTTTGAATCAATGCAAGAGAATGGAAGTTTAGGGCCTGTATCGCCGCACGTGCTTTTGGCTGCAGGCGGTCTAGCAAAATGTTGATTTCCTGCGGGATGTGAAATGGTTTTGGTGGGAATTTCTTGTCAAATTCAAGTGCCTCTTCTTGTGTTAGAGTATCGTATACAGCGTCAATGTGATAGCTGCCGTTGATGCCATCCAGTGCTCCATCGTACAGCGGGTACGCCATAAAAGGGTCAAATGTTTCGCCGTCGGCAGTTGTAATGCCAAATTCCGCAGCGCGGCGAAAACCTACGCGTGGATAATAGTGCGGATGCCCGAAAATGATGACGGCTTTGTGGCCAAGTTCTTTTGCGATTTTGAAAGAGTGGCGCATTAATGCCCCGCCAATGCCGGTGTTTTGATGTTCTGGCGCGACGGACAGCGGGCCAAAGGTTAGCATTTCATGCGCTGTGCCTTGTTCGCCTATTATTTTGCTGACGGTGTATATGATGTGGCCCACGATTTTGCCATCTTGTTCTGCTATAAGGTTTAGTTCCGGCACCAGAGTAGGGGTGCTGCGAAGTTTGTGAACCAGAAGATGCTCGTCGCATATTTTAGCGACGGGGCCAACGCTGCGATTGGTACTCCAGAATGCGTCACGGGTTAGGGATTCTACCGCGTAGTGGTCACGCTCCTGTTCCTGTCGGATTGTCAGGTTCATTTTAAATTGCCTCCTTTTTTAACTGCTGCCATTGCGACAAACGCGATTTCTCTCTGCGTATCGGCATTAGTAAAATCCGGCCAAGCCAAATCACCATGCCCACTGCTCCATACGCCATGCGAGTCCTCGATATCATAACAGGCAATCATATCTACAATCTTGGTTTTTTCCCAATGCTTTCGCCACCAAGAGTTACTGTGAAAAATAAATTCTTCGGCACCAATAAATGGGCCAAGTGTAGGGTGGCCATCCTCAAACTCCTTGCTATAACCTGGAACAACGATACCAAACTGACCGCCGGGTTTTACAAGTTTGGAAAACTGCATTGGAAAGTAACGGTCACAAGTACCATAATAATGATAGCTGTCAACGGACACAACAGCGTCAAAAAAACCGTCTGCAAATGGCAGAGTGTGGGCTTCTGCCCTAAATGGATAAACCTTATCGGCTACGCCGGCCTCTTCAAAACGACGCAGGTTTTCTGTAGGGTCGATCCAAAGACACACGGCAAAAACTGTCACGCCGAATTCTTTAGCCAGAAATACCGAAGTGCATCCTTTGCCGCATCCCATATTAAGCACCTTCATGCCGGGGCGTAAATCCAAATGTTCGCATACATCTTCCATAAGCCACAACGGGTTTGGCCCCATAGAATTTTCTGATAGCCAGACCGGGTCATATTTTTGGGTTAATGGGTAGTTTTTCATATTAAAAACCTCCTGTGATTTTATTTGTAAAAAATATCGTGCAGTTTTTGTAGCGACTCAATGCTGGAGTAATGTTCACCGGCTGCCAAATCACTTTGCAGAAAGTAAAACACGCATAAATATCCTAAATGTATCAACGGGATTTGGCAGATTAACTCATGCCATTGGGTGGATTGCTTCGGCTTCGCCTCGCAATGACGAGCGGGGGAGTCTCTATGACAAGCGAGAGAGTCTCCATGACAAGCAAGAGAGTCTCTACGAGCGGTTTCTGCAAAGCCATTCAAATACGCTGGGATAAGCCTACGTTTGTACTCTTCCCACAATGCCGGGTTGGTTTCGTCGGTGATAAGCTGTATTATGTCTTCGCCCAAATAGCCCCAACCGGTGGTATCCCAGTCTATAAGCGCGATATTACCGTTATTGTAAATGATGTTTGCAATCCAAAAATCTCTATGACATAAGACCACCGGCAGCTTGCGGATATTTTTAAATATTGCGTCTGCTCTATTGTCTATGTCAATTATCATGTCGCACAAATGCTTGGGGATTTCGCAGCCCGGCTCCCGAATATATATATTCCACATTTTTGTGCTTCCAGTGACGGTAAAAATCCTCTAATGCGTTGACCACGCCAAGATTTTTGATGTTGTGCAAGTAATCGTGGTTTTGTGTATACAATCTGCCCTGATAACGCCCCAGTTCTGTAGCGGTGGTTTCCAGCATTTCTTTTGTCATATCATCGCCTGTGATGCCTTCGATATACTGCATCCATAGCTGTGTTTCGGTTTCTGCTTCATTTATGACCGCGTGATAGCATATGGGCCAACTTAGTTTGTCAGAGAACGATTTGCCCAGTTCGGATGTGTATAAATCGTATTCCCTGCGCCATGACAGCGGGTCACCATCGCGTGCCCATTTTTTTTGTGTCTTTAGTACGATTTTGTAGGGTATTTCCTCGTTGGCAGTTTTTGCAATGCCTGATATCAGTTGCACGTTGCCAACTGTGCCGCCTTGAAGTTGTTCAAGGGTATAATCTGTGTGAATTATATTTTTGCCCAGCATTTTTGATAATACGAGTTTTAAGGTTTCAGGGTTCATTGTCGGCCTCTTTCTTGTTTTTAGAATCAGTTGATTTGATTTTCAAAGCAACTGATTGCATACTCCGTAGGGGACGCCGCCCTCGGCGTCCCGCAGATTCACGATATTTCAAATTTCGCGGGATGCCGAGGGCGGCATCCCCTACTTTTTCGTAGCAACCATGCGTATAAATCCAATATACTCGCCATTTTCCAAATCCTCTTTGAAAATGTCAGTTTCGTCGTCCCAATCCCCATGATTGCCGGTTGCAATCAAGGTTTCATCCCAGCGTAGCCACAATGCGCAACCGCCGGGAAGGGTATCTGCTGCGTTTATGGTCACAAGTCCATCTTTTTCCCACGAGTTTTTCCACCACGATAACGTTTTCCATGTCCACAATTCGTCGCCCAAAAGCTCCTGAATATAATCGGGAATGCCATCAGTAATTTCCCTTGCATAGCTGGTTAGAATAAAGCCTATCTGACCGCCCGGGCACAGGAACTTAAGTATATTTTCCAGATATGATTCATCCTGCCCAAAATACATATAAGAGTTTACGCAGATAATCGCATCGAAAAAGCCCGGTGCAAATGGAATGTTTTTTGCATCAGCCTGTATCGGTGTTATAAGATGCTCTACGCCGTGCGCATTTGCATTTTCCCATTTTTCATCAGGCGCATCCCATAAATCTATGGCGTACACCTGCACACCAAACTCTTTTGCAAGGAAAACGCTTGTTGCCCCTTTTCCGCAAGCCAGGTCAAGAACACGCATGCCCGGCTTTAAGTCAAATGCCTGCACCAAAAATTCTGTCAGCCATAGCGGATGAGGCCCCATTTGGTTTTTCATTATCCATGTGGGGTCGTATTTATTCGACAGTGGAAACAGTTCGTGTTTTAGTATATTTGTGTCCATCATTTGCGCTTACCTCCATTTTTCTTTTTACCATGCCGTACTTGCATTGTGAGTCCTTTCCACATCGCGCTTCTTTCGCGCATGTATGCGGCTTTATCGTCTACAAACCGCGTTTCGCGCTTTTGGGCGAGGTATCGCTCCCATTGTTGCTGCGAAAGGCTACCGTCTGCAATTGCGGCTTTTACTGCACAGCCGGGTTCTGTCTCGTGGCGGCAGTTAGAAAATTTGCAACTTGCAAATAACTCCTCAACATCAGAAAACACAGCTGTGATACCTTCTTCTGCGTCATAAAGTCCAAGTTCGCGCATTCCCGGCGTATCAATTACCATTGCGCCACTGGGCAGCATGAATAGCTGGCGATGTGTGGTGGTGTGGCTGCCTTTCGACTCATCCTCTTTGCGGGTTTCGCTCACTTTCATTGTTTCCCTGCCCATTAGCGCGTTAAGCAGGCTGGACTTGCCCACGCCGCTCATCCCCAGGAACGCTACGGTTTTTGCAGGCTGTAAGTATTCATCCAGCGCGTTAAGCCCAAAGCCGGTATGGCTGGATACTGCATGAACAGGTACACCTGGGGCCGCTTCTTTTACTTCCGCAACTTGGGAATCAAAATCTTCTGCGGCATCAGCCTTTGTTAAAATTACAACAGACAAGCCGCCGCCGGTTTGCGCTTGCGTCAAATAACGCATGATGCGGTTTACTCTAAAATCGCGGTTCAATGACGTTAGAATAAACACATAGTCGAAATTGGCGGCAACAACTTGCTCGTATGCGGTTTTTACATAGCCCTTTTTGTGGCCTAAAAAATCTGACCGCGAGAATTTTGTGCGGCGCGGCAGCAGCTCGGCTATAAGCGAAACGCCGGTTTCGTTATATTGCAGCAGGACAAAGTCGCCAACGCAGGGCAAGTCGTCCCGTAACTCTGCATTGTGCGAAAATGCGCCTTTTAGCATGGCTGTAACCTCGCCCCGTTCGATTATGACGGTGTACCGCTCGCGTTGCAGTTCTGTTACCCTGCCGGGGATAAGGCCCGGCGGGGTGGGGGATGTTTGGGTGTAGCCATAGGTTTGTAAATCTGTCATTTTCATCTCCTTTTCGTTTGAATGGGGCTCTGCCCCAAGCCCTCTCGCAAGCTGCACTTGCTTTGATAAATCCCTACATTTAGGCATAAAAATGCCACAGACAAGCAGCCTTTGAAAATAGGCTGCCATCTGTGGCATATTTTGCGAAAGGTTACTGATTTGCGGCAACACAAAAAAAGCCAACCTTGTGTATGCCATAGACCTATTCCGAAAGTTTCGGAATAGGTCCAGTATGAAGTTTTAGGCGTCACTCACCATTAAATATAAATTTGCACTCATTAACTTCATCTCCTTTTCGCAAAAGCGTAATTTTTTGAAATTGTAGAGTTACGGCGTTGAATTGTCAAGATAAAACTCGATTATAAATGTTTTTCGCTTCTTCCGCAGTTGCAACCATCACCTCAAGCAAAAATCGCTGATAAGCACTATTCTACAAGGGGTTGTTTTTTTTGCAAAAACAAGTTATAATTGTCGCATAATGTCGCACAAATTAAGA